>JAESFV010000047.1_pt1 | contig 274358 bp, 265 predicted proteins | sample 9269471 | NCBI WGS metagenome assembly JAESFV01 (sample SAMN14502647, study PRJNA617108) | algae metagenome | isolation source: Symplocastrum torsivum CPER-KK1 and co-occurring heterotrophs from... | place: USA: Central Plains Experimental Range, Colorado | collected 2001-01-01
GTTGCGGGCATGACGACCTTGTCCAGAAGAAAAAGGCGCGGATAGTGCGCTCAGCGAATGATCGGCGCGAATTTCGCCGGGATCATCAGTTTGGTAACCTGATTTTCCAAATATCCGGCCTCGCGATTCAGTTTCAGATAGTTCTGCCATTCCGGATCGGCCTGCATGGCGGCGCGCTTTTTTTCGCGATCGCCCGCATTTTCATAGGCCCAAATATGGACGATGGTATTCAAGTCGCCGCTCTCGGCGAACATATAGGCAACGGGTTTTCCGATATGGCGGGTCTGGGCGGCAAAACCGTGTTGCTCGTAGATATCGAGATGGGCTTGCATGGTGCCCGGTCTGACGCGATAGGTTCGATGATCGATGAGCACGTGATTCCTCCGCTCAAAAACAAGTACGCCCGCAGGCGCGACGGCGGCATTCTCAAGCCAGACGCGGCCGGGTCAAGTCCGGCGCCTTGACGGGGTCACACAATCGATCATGCCCGATAGCCATATGACGCAATCGCAGGACGCAGTCTTCGCGTTCCTGGCCGACCCGAAAACCCATGGCGGCGCCGAGGTCACGCGCATCGATACGCATGGCGCGGCCGTGTTTCTGGCCGGCGACCGCGTGTTGAAGGTCAAGCGGGCGGTGAAGTTCCCGTTTCTCGATTACTCGACGCGGGACAAGCGCAAGGCCGCGTGCGAGGCGGAATTGCGGGTCAACCGGTTGTTCGCGCCGCAGATCTATCTCGGCGTCCGTTCCATCACCAGGAATGAGGCCGGCGCCCTGTCCATCGATGGCGATGGCGAACCGGTCGAGTGGGCGCTGGAGATGCAGCGGTTCGACGAAACCGCGACACTCGACCGGCTTGCCGAGGCCGGGACAATCGACGACCGCCTCGCCGAGGATCTGGCGCGAACCGTCGCCGCCGCCCATCGCGCAGCGCTTCCGGTCGAGGCCGATCCCTGGATCGACGCCCTGGACAGCTATATCGGCCAGAACGAACAGGCCTTCGGCGAATTTCCTGACCTGTTTCCGCCGGAGGATGCCGCGCAACTGATCGCCGAGAGCCGGCAGGCCTTTGCAAGGCTGGTACCGCTGCTGCGCCGGCGCGGCGAAGCCTTGCTGGTGCGGCACGGTCATGGCGACTTGCATCTCGGCAATATCGCGCTGATCGACGGCAAGCCGGTGCTGTTCGACGCGATCGAGTTCGATCCGCTGGTCGCTTCGGGCGATGTGCTTTACGACCTCGCTTTCCTTCTGATGGACCTAGAAGAGCGCGGGCTTTCGCGCGCGGCCAATTCCGTTTTCAACCGCTATCTGATCGAGTCCAAGCGCGATCGCGACCTCGACGCGCTTGGTGCCCTGCCCTTCTTCATGTCAATGCGCGCGGCGATCCGCGCCAAGGTTACAGCGGCAAAGCGCGATCAGGCGGACGACAAGGCCAAGGGTGAGATCGAAAACAACGCAAAGGCCTATTTCCGGCTGGCCATGCGGCTGATCACGCCGCCGCAGCCGCAACTGATCGCGGTCGGCGGACTGTCCGGCACCGGAAAATCGGTACTGGCGCGGATGCTGGCGGCCGACATCGAGCCTGCGCCCGGCGCGGTCATCCTGCGTTCGGACATCTTGCGCAAGGCGCTGTTCGATTATCCCGAGACCGAGAAACTGCCGGAGCACGCTTACACGGCCGCAGTCACCCGGCGCGTCTATGCGGTGCTCGGCGAACGTGCGCTCCACGTTCTGCAGGCCGGGCATTCGGCAATCGTCGATGCGGTGTTCGCGACAGCGGACGAACGCGCAAGCCTCGCCAGCATCGCAGCCGATGCCGGCATTTCGTTTCGCGGGCTTTTCCTCACCGCCGATCTCGAGACGCGGATCGCGCGGGTCGGCGCGCGGGTTGGCGATGCATCCGATGCTGATGCCGATGTGGCGCGGCAGCAGGCCGGCTACGATGTCGGCGCCATCGACTGGACCGAGGTCGATGCCTCGGGCACACCGGAGGAAACGCTCGCGCGGGCGCGCGCTGCACTCGGGCTTTCCGCCTGAGCCAGTACGGGTCTCACCAGCCGGCGGCTCGCATCGACGCCACGATCGCGATGCCGCAGGCCAGCGCCAGAAACTCGTTGCGTCGCCAGATCATCACCAGCGCCACCGCGGTCATCGCCACCGCGGCCGACAGCCCTTCCTTCAGGATCACCGGCAGGATGAGTGCCGCGACCACCGAGCCGGGCAGCGCGTCCAGCATGCGCATGATGCGCGGCGTCACCGTGACCCGGCCCATCATCCAGAAGCCGGCAATGCGCGTGAAAGCGCTCATCGCCGCCATGGCCGCGATGACATAGAACACCCCGTGCGACAGCGGTTCATTCATCGCCGAGCAAGCCTCCGGCGATGGCACCCGCCAGCGTGCCGGCGATGATGTACCAGAAGCCCGGCAGCACATACTGCACCGCAATCGCGACCAGACCGGCAATCGCCCAGGGCAACGACCGGCGCGTACTCTCGAACATCGGCGCCAATAGCGCGACGAAATAGAGCGGCAGGATCATGTCGACGCCATAGGGTCTCGGATTGGCAAGCAGGCTGCCGAATACCTGCCCGATCGCAGTGGCCGGAACGAAGGTCAGCCAGATGATCAGTCCGCCGCCGAACAGGAAGCCGGCATCGGCGCCGCCCTCGCGCCGGTAGCGCAGCGTCGATACCCAGTTTGAGTCGGTCAGGATGTAGAGACCCGGATAGACCTGCAACGGCGGCGCGCTGGCCAGCCACGGCCGCATCGAGGCGCTCATCAGCAACATGCGCAAATTGATGACCAGCGCGGTGAACGCAATCGTCAGCACCAGCGCCGGCGTGATCTGTGGCGACCAGAGTTCCATCGAGGCGATCTGCGCCACCCCGGCAAACACGATCCCGCTCATCACCACGGCTTCCAGCGTGGTCAGGCCGCGCTCGGCCGCAAGCGCGCCAAAGGCTGCGCCGAACAGCGCGACGCCGGGCAGCGCCGGGACGATGCTCATGGCGCCGGCGCGGACACCGTCAAGGCTCCAAATCGGCGGAGGCCCACCGTCGCTGGGTTCAGTTTGCATGGAGGTCATGCCCGGAAAGGGGTCTCGCGCTCTAGCAAAGCCGCTCCGGCTGGGCAATCTTGGCGGTTGCAACCCACCCCTGCCTCAGCCCTCCCATGCTCCGTCCCCTGCCCCGCGTCGCGATTGCGACGGCCGGTTTCACCGCGATGCTCAACATGTACGCGCCGCAGGCGGTGCTGCCGTTGATGTCGGAGGAATTCGGCGTGGGGCCCGCCGCCATCAGCCAGATCATGACGGTGAGCGCGCTCGCGGTCGCGCTGACCGCGCCTTTCACCGGCGTGATCGCCGACGTGCTCGGGCGGCGTTTCGTCATCGCGATTGCGATCGCGCTGCTGGTCATTCCCGGCGTGATGATGGGCTTCTCGCAAAGCCTGGAAGCGCTGCTGGTCTGGCGCTTCGTGCAGGGCCTGCTGCTGCCGCCGATCTTTGCGGTCTCGGTCGCCTATATCGGTGCCGAATGGCCGGCGAGCGAAGCCACAGCCGTGACCGGGACCTTCATCGCCGCCACCGCCGTCGGCGGCTTCGGCGGGCGCATGATCACGGCGGCGCTGGCGGAACCCATCGGCTGGCGGGAGGCCCTGCTGGCCGATGCCGCAATAACCGCCCTGTGCGCGCTGGTCGTGATCGCGCTACTGCCGCGCGAGCGCAGTTTCGTGCGCGGCACCACGCTGGCCACGTCGCTACGCCAGATGATGAAGCATGTGCGCAACCCGCGCCTGCTCGCCACCTTCGGCGTCGGCTTCGGCATCATGTTCAACTTCCTGGCCGCCTTCACCTATCTCGGCTTTCGCCTGGCGGCGCCGCCATTCAGCCTGTCGACCGCCGCGATCGGCGCGGTGTTCGTCACCTATCTGATCAGCATCGTGACCGCGCCATTCACCGGGTTGCTCGTCTCACATCTGGGCCGGCGCAGATTCGGAATGATCGCGCTGTCGGTCTGGATGGGCGGCATCCTGCTGACGCTGGCGCCGTCGCTGCCGGTGATCATCGTCGGCCTGTGCATGATCACCGGCTCCGGCTTCTATGTGCAGGTCTGCTGCCAGAGTTTCGTCGCCACGAATGCGCGCGAAGGCAACTCGTCAGCGGTCGGCCTCTACGTCACCTCGTTCTATATCGGCGGCAGCTTCGGCGGCTTCATTCCCGGCCTGCTGTGGAGCACGACCGGATGGCCGGGCGTGGTCGGGCTGATCGCCGGCATGCTGCTGGTAATGGCTGGACTGGTCCGCTTCGCCTGGCGCGATGCGTAGGACAGGAGTCGCAAGCCATTTCACGATAGAGCACGAGCAACGCCAGTGTCAGCCGCGCTTGCCGTTGGACTTTGAATCGTCCTTGCCGTTCTTGTTGTTCTTGCCGTTCTTCTTCTCCGGCAATTCGGCCGCGAGCAGAACGCGCGACTTTTGCAGTTCGTCGCGGGTTGCGTCGTCGACCCGCGGGAAATGTAGGTTCAGGCCTTCGAGCCCCTCGACCAATGCCGAGGCAACCACCAGCCGGGTGAACCATTTCTTGTCCGCCGGCACCACGAACCACGGCGCATGCGGGCGGCTGGTTTCGCGGATCGTCTCCTCGTAATAGCGCATGTAATCGTCCCAGAGCTTGCGCTCCGCGACATCGCCCAGATTGAACTTCCAGTTCTTGGCCGGATCGTCGATCCGCTCGAGGAAGCGCTTGGCCTGCTCTTCCCGCGAGACATGCAGAAAAAATTTCATGATCAGCATGCCGTTGCGCGCCTGAAATTTTTCGAAGTCGCGAATGTCCTCGTATCGCTGTTTCCAGATTTCCTTTGTCACGAGCTGCGGCGGAATTTTCTGCTTCGCCAGTATCTCCGGATGCGCCCGCACCACCAGCACCTCCTCGTAATAGGAGCGGTTGAAGATGCCGATCCGGCCGCGCTCGGGCGTGGCGATCGTGGTGCGCCACATGAAATCGTGGTCGAGTTCATGCGAAGTCGGCGCCTTGAACGAATAGACCTGACAGCCCTGCGGGTTGATCCCGGACATCACGTGCTTGATGGCGCCGTCCTTTCCGGCGGCATCCATCGCCTGGAAGATCGCCAGCACCGACCAGCGATCCTGCGCGTAGAGCATCTCCTGATAGTCCGCGAGCTTGCGGATGCTTTCCTGCAGCAGGTCCTTGGCGTCGTCCTTGTCGATGGCAAGGCCTGCAGTGTCGCCGGGATCGATGTCCGCGAGGCGGAATTTGTCCGGATTGTCGATGCGGTACTTGCGGGCGAGGGTTTCGATCTTCATCCGGTCACTTCACGACGATCCGCATGCTTTGGCAAGCGATCTCAGCCTGCCGCGCTGCGCAGGAAGGTCTGGATAAAGCCGGGCATCATCGGATCGATGTCGGCTGCGCCGCGCGCCACATAGACGTCCGCCAATTCGGGCTCAGCTTCGCGTGCGATATGGGCGCGGATGCGGTCGCGGATTTGCTGCGCCGTCTCACGGCTGCGCATCGGCTTCAAGAGCGCGAGCATCGGACCCGCCGGCAGGCAATGCCAGCCGGTATCGATCGCGAAGTCGTCCGGATCGAGCCCGGTTTCCTCCGCGACCTCGCGGCGGACACTGGCGTCGAGATCGACCTTGCCGTCGACGATGTCGTTCAGGTCCGGCGTGCCGCCGGGGAAATAGATCCTGCCGCCATTCATGGTGCCGGAACTCATGACGCCAAGCACGTAAGCCCCGTCCGAACCCTGCAGCGCGCCGAGCGCGAAGCAGTTGATCACGTCACCGCCGGGAAAGCCGAAATCGCGCCACGCCATGAAGCTCGCGAAATCGCATTCGAAAAAGCTGCCGAATAGCGCGGCACCCGAAATCTCGTGCCGCTGCATCAAGAGCACGCGGCCGTTCCACATTCCCGGTTTGTCGCGCCGCTGCGCCTCGAAATGCGCATCGATCTCGGCCCGACGCTCGCGCGCAAACGCCCAGTCGAACGGCGCGATGCGAAGGTCCAGCGTCTCGATGCGCAGCAGATCTGCGGCCATCACGCCTCGATATGTCCGTCGCTGACGATGATCGCGGCCCCGCCGATGGTGGCGCGCGTGAGTGTCCCGCCGTCCACAGTCATCCCAAGCTCGATCTGGCTCGGCCGCCCCATCTCGTAACCCTGCTCGATCACGAAGCGATGCTCGCCATCGCCCGGATGCGCGATGTCCATCACCACGCCGGCAAAGGCCGCCGCCGCCGCACCGGTTGCCGGGTCCTCCTGAATGCCGAGCTTCGGCGCGTACATGCGGGCATGGAAATGGTGGCCCGGCTCAGTGGTCTGGCCGCAATAAAGATAGACCACCGCGCGGCCCTCCTTGCCAAAGGTGGCTTCGAACGAACTTGCCGGCGCTGCGCGCCCGATTGCGTCGAGATCGCGGACCGGGACAAAATGCGCCGGTACGCCGGCCGACCAGCGCGAGGGCGCACCGAAACCGATTTCATCCTCTTTCAGGGATAGCGCCGTCGCTGCCTCCGCCGCGCTGACTGCTGCGCCGGCCCGCTCCGGCAGACGCGGCAGCACGAAGCTCGCGCGGCCGCGTTCGCGGGCCTGGGCTTCCACCATGCAATGGACATCGCCGACCGCTTCTTCCAGCACCATCTCGTGTGCGCCGAGATTGTAGCCAGAGGTGCATCCGAGCAGCACCGCGGTGCCGACGGTCGGATGTCCGGCGAATGGCAGCTCCGCCGCCGGCGTGAAGATCCGCAGCATCGCACGATGCCGCTGGTTGGACGGCTGCATCACGAACACGGTCTCGGCGAGATTGAACTCGCGTGCGATCGCCTGCATGCCGGCCTTGTCGAGGCCGTCGGATTCCAGCACCACCGCCAGCGGATTGCCGGCGAAGCGGGTTTGAGTGAACACGTCGAGGGTGACAAAGCGGCGGCGCATTCAAGTGCTCGCTGTGTGGGCTCCCCTCCTCCCGCGAGCGAAGCGAGTGGTGGGGAGGGGGCGGGGGTGGGGGGACTTATAGGCCAGTCCATAAATTTGGACAGGTTTGAAAAATACCCCCACCCCGGAAGAGGCAGCGGCCTTAGTCGATCTTCTCCGCTTCGAACACCTGCGAGGGCTTCACCAGTTCGTCCTGCGCCTCGATCAGCAGGATCTCCCGCGCACCACGCTCGGCGGTGAGTTTGAGCACCCCGAACAGCGAGGAACCGGCCTGCGCCATTGCGTCCGCGCAGGATCCGGTCCTCAGCAAATGTGCGAAGAACAAGGCTGCGATCGCGTCACCTGCACCGTTGACCGTGATCGGCAGGTGCGGCGTGCGCAAGCGGAACCGGCCATCGCGGCCGGATGCGAGCATCTCGATATGATCGTCCGGGGTCTCGTCGGTCTGCACCGACGTCACCAGCAGCGTGCCGATACCGAAGGCATGCAGGAAGTCCGTCGCCGCCAGCATGCCGTCCATGGTGCCGGTGTCGAGCCCGGTGAGAATGCCGACTTCGAACTGGTTCGGGCATGCCACGTCCGCGACCCGCAGCGCGCGGGTGCGGATCAAGTCCGCGATGCCCTCGCGCACATAGATTCCGGTATCGGCGTCGCCGATCACCGGGTCGCAACAATATTGTGCCGCGGGATTGGCGTGTTTCACCCGCGCGACGGCGTCCAGGATCGCCTCGCCGGTCTCAGCCGAACCCATATAACCGGAGATCACGCCGTCGCAGTTCGACATCACGCCGTGATCTTCGATGCCCTTGACCACATCGCGGATATGGGCTGCGCCGAACACCTCGCCGGTCCAGCTCCCATAGCCGGTGTGATTGGAAAACTGCACGGTATTGACCGGCCAGACCTCGACGCCGATCCGCTGCAGCGGAAACACCGCGGCGGCATTGCCGACATGGCCGTAAGCGACGTGCGACTGGATCGAGAGGAGATTCATGGTGAGCGGACCTTCACCTCCCCCTGAAAGGGGGAGGTCGACCGCCTTAGCATCGCGATGGGGGTGGGGTGGGGGTCAAGTCATCGAGCATCATTGAACCAACAAGATGACCCCCTCCCCAACCCTCCCCCTTTCAGGGGGAGGGAGAAGAAAGGCGCGGGCGAATGGAAAGAGCGCGCCCTACTTCGCCTTGAGCGCCTGTTCGACGAACTTGTTGGTGTAGGTCTTCGACAGATCGATCTTGGCCTTCGCGACCGCTTCCGAGGACAGGCTGAACACGTCCAGCACCGCCTTGACGCCTTTCGGGTCCATCAGGCCAGTGAGTGAGTACATCGGGATCGTGGCTTTCAGCGCATCGAGATAAAGCGCCTTGTCGGCGCCGATCAGTTCCGGCGGCATCTTCGCCATGATCTCTTCCGGCGTATTCGCGTGAATCCATTTCAGCGTGTTGACAATGGCGGTGGCCATCCCCTGCGCCAACTTCGGATTTTTCTCGATCCACTCCGCCTTGGTGTAAAGCGCGCCGCCCGGATATTCGCCGCCGAACACATCGAGCGTATCCTTTTCGGAACGCGTGTCGGACAGGATGCGCAGATCCTTGTTGCGCCCCTGCAGCTGCGTCACCGCCGGATCGAGCATTACCGCGGCATCGACCGAGCCCTGCTCCATCGCCGCGACCGCGGTCGCGCCAAGCCCGATGCCGATCACGCCGACCGAACCGGCATCGACGCCATTCTTCTTCATCAGATAATTCAGGAAGTAATGCGTCGACGATCCCGGCGCCGAGACGCCGACTCGCTTGCCGGCGAGATCCTTGATCGAGGTGATGGCGCCAGTCTGCTTCGGGGAGACCACCAGCACGAGGCCCGGATAACGGTCATAGACCACGAAGGCCTGGAGATCCTGACCCTTGGCGGCGAGGTTCACGCAATGATCGAAATAGCCCGACACCACGTCGGCCGAACCGCCCAGGACCGCGGTCAGCGCCTGCGAGCCGCCCTTGAAGTCCACCATCTCGACATTGACGCCGGCCTTCTCGTACTCGCCGAGTTGCTTGGCCAGCACCGTCGGCAGGTAGCACAGGCAGCTCGCGCCGCCGATGGCGATGGTGACCTTGGATTGCGCGAAGGCCGCGCCCGACATCAGCGCGAGCGCGAACAGCGACGAGACCAGCCGCCGGACGATCCGAGTCGTCATGAAAATTCCTCCCGGTTGCGACGAGCGGCCTGTGCCGGCCGCATTGGATGATGGACGATAAAACACCGCGCCGGACCTGCAAAGTCCGGCCATTGTTAATGGCATCACGTCCGCGTATCGGCGGCGACCGGGCGCCAGACCAGCAATCGCCGTTCCGCGAGGGTCACGAAGCCGTCGATCACGATCACGAACGCCGCCAGCACGAACATGCCGGCGAAGACTCCGGCAATGTCGAAAGTTCCCTCCGCCTGCAGGATCAGATAGCCGAGCCCGGCCGCAGAGCCGAGATATTCGCCGACCACGGCGCCCACGACCGCAAATCCGACCGAGGTGTGCAGCGAGGAGAACATCCAGGACAAGGCCGAGGGCCAATAGACGTGGCGCATCAATTGCCGCTCGTTCATCCCGAGCATCTTCGCATTGGCGAGCACCGTCGGGCTCACCTCGCGCACGCCCTGATAGACGTTGAAGAACACGATGAAGAACACCAGCGTGACGCCGAGCGCCACCTTCGACCAGATGCCGAGCCCGAACCACAGGGTGAAGATCGGCGCCAGCACGATGCGCGGCAGCGCGTTGATCATCTTCACATAGGGATCGAAGATCGCGGCGATGATCGGCTGACGCGCGAACCAAAAGCCGACCAGGATGCCGCCAACCGAGCCGATGACGAACGCCAGCGTCGCCTCGGTCAGCGTAATCCACAGATGGCGCCAGATCGTGCCTTCGTAGAACCATTGCCAGATGCGCGCGAACACGTCGCCCGGCGTGGAGAAGAAGAACGGCGGCACCAGCGGCTTGCCGTCCGACATCGGCACGGTGGTGAGCAAATGCCACGCCAGCAGCGTCACCACGAGGACGAGGACCTGGCAACCGACAAGCGCGACGCGGTTCATGACTCCCCGCCCTCCGTCTGCGCGTAGCCCTTCAGCACCTCGTCCTTCAGCACGTTCCAGATTTCCCGGTGCAGGTCGTGAAAGCTCTTGTCCAGCTTCACCTCCGAAATGTCGCGCGGGCGCGCCAGAGGCACGCGCCAGTCGCCGATGATGCGCGCGGCCGGACCCGCCGACATGATCACCACCCGGTCGGACAGCGCGATCGCTTCCTCCAGATCGTGGGTGACGAACATCACCGCCTTGCGGTCGGCGCTCCACAGATCGAGCAGCAGGTTGCCCATGATCTGGCGGGTCTGCGCGTCGAGCGGACCGAATGGCTCGTCCATCAGCAGGATCTTCGGATCGCGGATCAGCACCTGCGCCAGCCCAACCCGCTTGCGCTGGCCGCCCGACAGCATATGCGGATAGCGGCCGGCAAAGCCGCCGAGCCCGACGCGCTTGAGCCAAGCCTGCGCCCGCGTCCGCGCCTCCGCCGTCGGCACGCCCGCGGTCTCAAGACCGATGGCGACATTCTGCAGCGAGGTCTTCCAGGGGAACAGGGCATCGGCCTGGAACAGATAGCCGGATTGCAAATTCAGGCCGGCCAGCGGCTCGCCAAAAATGTCGGCGGCGCCGGCCGAGGGTGTCAGCAGACCCGCCGCCACATTGAGCAGCGTTGATTTGCCGCAGCCGGTCGGGCCGACGATGGCGACGAACTCGCCGTCCGCAACCGACAGGGTGGCGTCGCTGACGGCGGTGTAGGTGGCGCCCTTGCCAAGCCGGAACGTGATGGTCACGTCGCGCAACGCGACCGCTGGGGCCGAACGCTCCGCCCCAGCCGGCAAAGCCTCGGCTGCCGATACCCCCATCACCGAAGCTCCGCTCCCGCCCGTGTTTTGCGGGACCTTAGAACAGGACGGCAAAAAGTGCGAAGCGGTTTTCAGGCATCGCGTCCGCGGGAATGCCGGATGTCAGCACGCCGACGTCACGCTGGTTCCTCGTCCCTCTGGTTGACGAAAATCAGCACCGCGAGCAGCGTCATGTAGAACCGGAAAGCGGCCTCCTGCCCGTTCCAGGTCTTCGATTGCCACATCGCAAAATATTCGCCGCCCACCACCATGAAGCCGAAGAACCAGACCATGAAGCCCATGGTGGCGCCCGCCACCAGCCAGGTCTTGGCGCGCTGGAAGCTCGCGGCCGGAGCGCGCAACGCCATCAGCATCGCGAAGGTCGCGACCGCCAGCAGCAGGAACACCACGCCTTCCGCGGCGATGATCCCGACATATCCGAGCGTCCAAAGCCTCGGATCGGTGATCGCCCGGCCCGTCAGCTTGTTGCCCGGAAACGTGGTATCCATACTGAGAACGTGTTTGACGAACTCGTAGTTGGTTCCGTAATCGACGATATTGTCGTAGGTGACGATGAATGCGAACGCAGCCAGCGCCGCCGTCATCGCGACCTTTGCAAGCCGGACGATCAGCATGATGTCCCTCCCCCGCTCCGCCTGCGCTTATGCTCCTTGCGCAGATTCGCCTCAATGACCGACCGCAAGCTGTTCATTCGGATTGAACTGACGGCCAGCGCGCGGGCCCGTTCGGAAGCGGCCGGGCTCGATGTCAATGCCGCGGCGAGCCAGAGCCTGGACGACCGGGTCCAGGTCGGCGACCGGCTCTCGTTCGGCGGCGACCCGGCCGACGATTTCGTGGTGCTGCGAAGGCGCTACCTGATCGGCAGCGGGCCGGCGATTTTGGTCCTCGAGGTCGACCACCCGGCGCGGAGTTGAGCCCGGCGGCTAGAGCGTTTTCGAGCGAAGTGGGTACCGGTTCGCGTTAAGAAAACGCGTCAACGCAAGAACCTATCGCGCGCCGGGGAAATACTCGATGTGCATGTCGCCTGAGCGGCCGTAATAGACCACGCGGCGGCCGGCGATCGACACCAGATAGCCGGCACAGCCCGCCTCCATGACACGCCGGCAGAACTCCTTGTACTGGATGGCGCCTGCCTGCACCGCACGCACCGCGGCCTCGACGCCGCTCGCCGAAAATGCGCTTGCAAGGGTCGCACTGATGGCCGCGTTGCAAACCACCTCGGATTCGCCATCCGGCAGATAATAGGTGCGCTCGGAGCGCGCGAAGTCCTGATGGTAACGCTCGACACCGGCATCCGCGAGCTGCTTCACGATCTCGCCGAAGCTCTGGTTGCCCTCGTCGGAGGCGCGCGTGGCCGCCACTATCACGTCATGAATTGCACGATCCATCATCGATCCTCACTCCCGAATGAACAGAGTTATGGTCAGTCGACCGGCTGGCCCTTCAGCCCGAGACGGCGGACGATACCTTTCATTGCGTCCTCGATCACCGCACGCTCCCGTGGCGACAGGTGGCCGAAGAAATCCGCGTCGTTCCGGTCCGCGATCGCCGCGAGCTTCGGCACCAGCGCGCGGCCCTGCCGCGTCAAGGCGAGCATCTGCGACCGCGCATCCGTCTCGCTCGCCGTACGGGTGACGAACGACTTCGCAATCAGCCGGTCCGCGATCTTGGTAATGGCGCCGCGGGTTAGCCCGATCCGCTGCGCAAGCGTGCTCGGCGTGCATTCGCCGTCATAGAGTTCGCGCATCAGCACCCATTCGGCGACCGAGACGTCCTGCCCGCGCAGCCTGTCGCTGAACGATTGCGACACCTGGTTCGAGACGAAACGCAGCCAATAGCCGAGATGGCTCTCCAACGCGCTGACGCCAGACCGCGCTCCGGCCGCTTTCAGGGATTTGGTTTCCATGGAAACCATATAGGCAGAGTTGCTTTCCATGTCAACTAATTCAGATGAACTGGCTTTTGATTGAGACCTTGCCCCTGAGATGCGACAATGGCGCGATGCAGCCGATCATCGCCTTCGATCACGTTACCAAGGTCTACGCGCCGGGCATGTCGCCCGCACTCGACGACGTCACCATGGATATCCCGCAGGGCGCGTTCGTCGCCATCGTCGGCCAGTCCGGCTCCGGCAAGTCCACCCTGCTCGGCATGATCAACCGGCTGATCGACCCCAGCGCGGGCATCGTGCGTTTCGAGGGCGATGACGTCCGCGATCTCGATCCAATCGGCCTGCGCCGCCGCATCGGCTACGTGTTCCAGGATGTCGGGCTGTTCCCGCACATGACGCTCTCTGAGAATATCGCGATCACGCCGCGGCTGCTGGGCTGGGATGCCGCGCGCCGCAGCACGCTCGCCGACGAATTGCTCGACCGCGTGCACTTGCCGCCTGCTGAGTACCGCGATCGTTTTCCGGCCGAATTGTCCGGCGGCCAGCGTCAGCGCATCGGCGTTGCGCGCGCTCTCGCCGCCGAGCCGCATGTGATCCTGATGGACGAGCCGTTCGGCGCGCTCGACCTGCGGACCCGCGATGCGCTGAGCCGGGATTACCGCACGCTGCATGACACGCTGAGTCTCACCACCGTGATGATCACCCATGACGTGATCGAGGCGGTGCTGCTCGCCGACCGCATTGCGGTGATCCATGAGGGCAGAATCGCGGCCTATGGCACGCCGCACGAGCTGATGGACGGGACCCAGAGCCCCGACGTGCGCGCGCTGATGGACATGCCGCGCCGCCAGGCCGAGCGGCTGACCGCCCTGATGCGCGCCGGCGGAGCGGCGTAATGTTCTCGGATCCCGCCTTTGCCGATGCCTGGTCGCGCCTGCCGGATTATCTCGGACAGCATGTGCTGGTGAGCCTGACTGCGCTCGCGCTCGGACTTGCCATCAGCTTTCCGCTGTCGCTGTTCGCGGTGCGGCGGCCGCATCTGCGCACCATATTGCTCACATTCGCGAGCGTGGTGCAGACCATTCCCGGCCTCGCGCTGCTGGCCCTGTTCTATCCGCTGCTGCTCGGCATCGCCGCCCTCACCGCGCAATATCTGGGCTTCGATTTTTCCGCGCTCGGTTTCCTGCCCGCGGTTCTGGCGCTCACGCTCTATTCGATGCTGCCGGTGATCCGCAACGCCATCACCGGCATTGATGGCGTCGATCCCGCGCTGCGCCGCGCCGCCCAGGGCGTCGGCATGACCGCGCGGCAATCGCTGTTCATGGTGGAATTGCCGCTGGCACTGCCGGTGATCATGGCCGGCATCCGCACCGCCGCGGTCTGGGTGATCGGCACCGCGACGCTGGCGACACCGATCGGGCAGACCAGCCTCGGCAATTACATCTTCAGCGGCCTGCAGACCCAGAACCTGACATTTGTGCTGTTCGGCTGCGTCGCCGCGGCGGCGCTTGCCTTGTCGGTCGACCTCCTGCTGTCGCTGATGGAGCGCGGCGCCGCCCAGCGCCGCCGTGCGCCGGTCATTGCCGGTCTTGCGGGGCTCGCGCTGATCGTGGCGCTGGCGCTCATTCCATCGCTCACCGCCCGCAAGAGCGAGTATGTGATCGGCGCCAAAACCTTCGCCGAGCAATATATCCTCGCCTCCCTGATCGCGCAGCGGCTGGAGGCCAACGGGCTCACCGCGCGCCGGCGCGAGGGTCTCGGCTCCAGCATCATCTTCGATGCGCTCGCGTCCAACGAGATCGACGCCTATGTCGATTATACCGGCACCATCTGGGCCAATGTGATGAAGCGGACCGACATCCAGCCGCGCCAGGAGACGCTTGCCGAGGTCGCAGACTGGCTCAAGCGCGAGCGCGGCATCACGCTGGCCGGCGCGCTGGGCTTCGAAAATGCCTATGCACTGGCGATGAAGCGCGACGAAGCCGAGCGTCTCGGCATCAAGACGCTGGCCGATCTCGCCGCGCACGCGCCACAACTCACCATCGCCGGCGACTACGAATTCTTCAGCCGGCCGGAATGGGACGCGATCCGCGAGTCCTACGGGCTGTCGTTCAAGGCACAACGCGCGATGCAGGCGGAATTCATGTATCCCGCTGCCGGCAACGAGGTCGACGTGATCTCGGCCTATACCAGCGACGGTCGCATCGCCCAGTACGACCTCGTGGTGCTGGAAGACCCGAAAGGCGTGATCCCGCCCTATGACGCGGTGCTGCTGGTGTCGCCGAAGCGGGCGGGCGACGCAGCCCTGCTCGCAGCACTCAAGCCGCTTGACGGCGCGATCGACGTGACGCTGATGCGGGAGGCCAATCTGCGCGCGGGTCAGAGCCAGCCGCCGGAACAGGTGGCGACGTGGTTGGCGCAACAATTACGGAAATAAGCTGACGCTGCCGCGCCAGCTAGTTCTTCAGCGACGGCACTTTCTCGACCAGGTCGCCGATCTGCTTCGAGACCTGCTCCATCCGCACCGCAAAATCCGGTCCGTCGAAATAGTCGATGGTCTGCCCGGATTTCTTCATGCCGGCGCGGAAGCCGTCGGACTTCACGGTGTCCGCGCACGCCTTGCGCATCCGCGTCAACGTTTCCGGCGATACGCCCTTCGGCGCATACAGACCGAAGGGTGTCGCAAAGCCTTCGCCGAAGCCAAGCTCGTTCGTGGTCGGGACATCCGGCAGGATTGGGATGCGATCGCGCGCGATGATGGCGAGCGGCCGCATATTGCCGACACCGCCGGCATCGCCTGCCATCTGCACATCGATATGATTGCCCATCAGCGCGGTGCGCGCCGGAGCGTCGCCGCGGAACGGCACCGACGTGAGCGACACCCCGGCGCGCGCCGACAGGTCGAGCATCTGCAGATGCGGGATGCTGCCGGGTCCGGGATGGCCATAGGTGAGCTTGTCGGGGGCCTGGCGCGCCTTCTCGAACAATTCCTTCAGCGACCGCACCGAACTCTCGGGCGAGACCACGATCACCGTCGGGGTGATCGAGACCTGGCAGATATAGTCGAAGGACTTCACGTTGTAGCGCAGGTCGCTGCGCAGATGCGGCCGGCCGGTGATCACGCCCATCGCGGAAAAGCCGAGGGTGGCGCCGTCCGGCGCCGCCAGCGCGGTCGCGGTCGCGCCGATGGTGCCGCCCGCTCCATCGCGGTTGACCACGACAAAGGACTGGCCAAGTTCTTTCGATAGTCCCTCGGCCAGCATGCGCGCGACGATATCGGTGACGCCGCCTGCGGGAAACGGAATGATCAGTTCGATATTGCGCGACGGCTGCCCCTGCGCGAATGCGGGCACCGGCGGCGCCAACGCAAACAATGCCAAGGCGACGATGCTACCAGTCCGCTTGCCGATCATGACGCGTCAGAACTCCGATACGGGGGCCGGAATTCGACTCAAACAGGTTGCCAAAAGCAAGCGAAAACAGGTGCTGCATCGCACCATACGCACGTGGGCAGCCGTGACTGCAGCACCACAGACAGATGCACGGCGCAGCAATCCCACTCTCGGAATGGCTGTTGCTGCGCCCGGTCGCCGGGTTATTTCTGGAACATCACCTTGTCCAGAAGCCATTGCGACATTTTCAGCTTCTCGCCGCGCGGCAGCTTCTTGAATCCCTCGTCATGGAATTCCTTGTTCGGCCATGTGGTGCCCGCGGTCACGGCCATCCGCCACTTCACCTGCTCCTTGGTGACGTTGAACACCATCAGGTCGCGCGCGAAGACCAGCGGCCCGCCGTAGCTCTTGCGCACCGCGTCCAGGTGTCCGGGCAAGGTCTCGTCGTCATTGTAGAAGTGATAGCCGACCGCAAGCCGCGGCTGGCAGAGCGCGAACACGCTGCCCGCCTCCTCCGGATCGGAATGCGCGACGGTGCAGACACCGCGTGCGGTGCGCTCGTCATAGCCGGCGCGGTCCATCATCACCTGCCAGCGGTCGAAGGTTTCGTGGATCATGATGTCGGCGCCCTTGCCGTTCTCGACCATGAAATAGGACGGCGTGGTGTCGCCGGAATAGACGAATGTCAGCCCGTTCCATTCGAGGCGCAGCGACACCGGGCCGTCGTAAATGTGCACAGCCGGGAACGACGTGATCTTGACGCCGTTCTTGTCGTAGATCACCGCAACCTTCGCATAATCGAATTCATGGACATCGACCTCGGACCCGACCAGCGGCAGCAATCCGTGGCGGGTATCGGCGTCCCAGCGCAGCGACTCGATCTGGTGCTCTACAAAATGCTTCATGCCGTGTTCGGGAATTTTTCCTGACGGCCCGTAGACCTGTAGCGGGTGCATCCGTCCGCCCGACCAGCCGCCCTGCCGGATCTGCATGAAATCGCCGACATGGTCGGTGTGAAGATGCGTGGCGATGACCGCGGTGATGGCGTTGTAAGGAATCTCCAGCGACACGAAATTGCGCTGCGTGCCAAAGCCGAAATCGATCAGGAACTTGTCGCCGTTGCCGAGTTCGACCAGCCAGCCGGTATTGACCTGATCCTTGCGCAGATAGGGCCGCCCGGTGCCGAGCGCGATGATGCGCATCTCGTCGGCCGCAAGCGGCTCGGTGTTCGGGAAATAATGGTCGCGGTATTCACGCATGGAACTGCATCTCCGGTCTCAGGCTGCCGATGTCCTGCCCTGCGGCAGGGTCGCGGCGGGCTCGTAGGAATCGACAAGTTTCGTCAGCAGCCGCAGGAATTGCTGCTTCTCGCTCGCGGTAAACGCGCCGACCATCCGGTCGCGCTCCGCGGTGATCACCTCCAGCGCCGCCTCGTACAGCGACTGGCCGAGTTTGGTCAGCGCAAGTTCGGTGATGCGCGCCTCGCCCGCTGGCTTGTGGCGCACCATCACGCCCGAGCGCACGAAGCGGTCGATCATGCGGCTCAGTGTCGATGGGTCGGTGGCGATATAATCGGCGATGTCGGCGGGCCGGTTGAGCTGCGTATTGGCAAGCGTCGCCAGCAGCCGCCAGTCGTGGATGGTCAGGCGTTTGCTGCGGAAAGCCTTCTCCAGCCGTCCATTGAAGCGGCGGGTCAACGAATTGATCATGAACGGCTCGAAGCGCTCGAGATCGAGCGCCTCGCTGCCGGCGCGCGCCGGCGCAGGCTTGCGCGGCATATCAGTTCGGCCGGCCGGTTTTCTTGATCAGAGCGCCGATGGTGTCGGCATCCCGTCCGACACGCGCCGCCAAGGCGTCGCCATCGAGATAGCGAACGTTGTGACGCGCCTTCTTCATCGCGTCGAGGGTCGCCTCCGACTTCACCGCGGATGCGCAGGCCGACCGCAGCTTCGCCAGCACCTCCGGCGGCAACCCCTTGGGCGCGAACAGCGCGTTCGGCGTACCGAAGCCGGTGCCGAGACCCATCTCCTTGGTCGTCGGCACATCGGGCATGGCCGGCAGGCGTTCGTCGCCGAACACCGCGAGCGTGCGCACATTCTTGCCGGTCACGGTTGCGTCTGCCGACATCAGCATGTCGATATGGTTGCCGAGCAGCGCGTTGAAGCCGAGGGCATCGCCGCGGAACGGCACCGCGGTCAGCTTCAGATCATTGTCGGTGGACATCTGCAGCATCAGGAGGTTCGGCACCGTGCCCGGTCCGGGATGGCCGTAAGTCACCTTTTCCGGGTTGGCGCGGATATAGGCGACCAGATCCTTGAAGCTTTTGTGCGGGCTTTCGTTGGACACCGAGGCGACCACGATCACGTCGGTCACCTGGCAGATGTAATCGAACGAGGCCGCGCTGTAGCGCAGGCCGTCGCGCAGATGCGGCTGCGCGGTCACCACGCCCATGGCGGAGAAGCCGAGCGTATAGCCGTCGGGCTGTGCCGCGGCGACTGCGCTGGTGCCGATGACGCCCGCGGCACCATCCTTGTTCGCCACCACCACCGGCTGCCCGAGCGCCTTCGACAGCGCATCCGCGAGCGGACGCGCGGCGAGGTCGCTGTTGGCGCCGGCGGGAAACGGCACGATCATTTCAATGCTGCGCGTCGGATAGGTTTGCGCCCACACGGCTGCGGGAACCACCGAAACGGCGGCCACGAGCAGCGCTCGCATGATCAACAGCATCGGCAACCTCCGCGGACCACGATGTCGACATCAAAACCGGCGACGCCATTGCATCCAATTGCATTTGCAATTGCAAGCAAAATTAGGCGGCAGTGGCCGATGGGCGTCGGCACTCCGCCAGCGCTGCAAGACATCGATGGCCGCGCGTCAGGGCGCCAGCAGCCGGTCGGCGATCGCCGAATCGAAGAACTGCGTGTAGGACGCCACCTTGCCGTCGCGGAATTCGATCAGGTCCAGCGATTCCGTCACGGCGGTCTTGCCAGTCGCCCGCGATCTCACGGTGAAGCGGATGCGGATCGCGGCCTTGGATCCCTCGACGACGGAATCGACGATCTTGAGATCCTTGAACTCGAACGCCTCGACGAGTTGGGACAAGGCCGCCCGCATGCCGCCACCTTCCGTCATCACCGAAACGGTCGGCTGCGGTGGCGCCGCATTCAGCGTGAATTTCGCATCCGGCGTGAACACCGCAAGCACCTTGTCCACGTCGCCATTCACGCGGGCGATGTAGCCGTCGCCCATCACTTTCAGCATCTCGTCGCGTGTCATTTGAACCTCCCCAGGGAGGACACCATCATTGCGCGAGGGGTTTTCGCTGTCTACCGGGGCGAGAACTCCGCACGATAAAAAAGGCCGGCACCCTGTGCCGGCCTTTCGAAACACTTTCGAACAGCGCGCGGATCAGTTCTTCGTCTTGTCCACCAGCGCGCGCTGCTTGATCCCCATAGGGTTCGCGGAGCGAACCCGTCAGCGCAACAAACGCCGCGGATCAGTTCTTCGTCTTGTCCACCAATGCCCGCTGCTTGATCCACGGCATCATCTCGCGCAGCTTCTCGCCGACCTTCTCGATGTCGTGGGCGGCGAGCTTGGCACGGGTTGCCTTGAACGAAGTCTGGTTGACCTTGTTCTCCAGCATCCAGTCGCGGGTGAACTTGCCGGACTGGATGTCGTTCAGCACCCGCTTCATCTCCGCCTTGGTCTCCGGCGTGATGATGCGCGGGCCGGTGACATACTCGCCGTATTCGGCGGTGTTGGAGATCGAGTAATTCATGTTGGCGATGCCGCCTTCGTAGATCAGGTCGACGATCAGCTTCACCTCGTGCAGGCATTCGAAATACGCCATTTCCGGCGCGTAGCCCGCCTCGACCAGCGTCTCGAAGCCGGCCTTGATCAGTTCGACGAGACCGCCGCAGAGAACGGTCTGCTCGCCGAACAGGTCGGTCTCGCATTCCTCCTTGAAGCTGGTCTCGATGATGCCGGCGCGGCCGCCGCCGATCGCCGAGGCGTAGCTCAGGCCGAGGTCATGCGCATTGCCGGACGAGTCCTTGTGGATCGCGATCAGGCAGGGCACGCCGGCGCCGCGCTGATATTCGCCGCGCACGGTGTGGCCGGGGCCCTTCGGCGCGACCATCAGCACGTCGAGATCAGCGCGCGGCTCGATCAGGTTGAAATGCACGTTCAGGCCATGCGCGAACAGGAGCGCGGCGCCGTTCTTCATGTTGGCATGCAGGTGGTCGCGATAGATGTCGCCCTGCAATTCGTCCGGCGTCAGCATCATGATGACGTCGGCCCATTTGGCGGCCTCGGCCACTTCCATCACCTTGAAGCCCTCGCCCTCGGCCTTCTTGGCGGAGGCGGAACCCTTGCGCAGCGCGATCGCCACGTCCTTCACGCCGGAATCCCGCATGTTGAGGGCGTGGGCATGGCCCTGGCTGCCATAGCCGACGACGGCGACCTTCTTGCCCTTGATCAGGTTCAGGTCGGCATCCCGGTCGTAATAAACGCGCATTATAAACCCCGTGAAATGGCGGCTCCCGGCCGCAATCGCTGCAAGGCGCCGGAGGTGGTTCCGGCGCCGTTGGCAGGGTTTCTAGGGGGATGGGGGGCGCGCGGCAAGCCCTGTGGCCGACGCCTTGCTCAGGAGCCAACCACCCGCAGAAGCGGTTTCGCTGCGTATGGGGCGGATTCCACGGGAGTGGACCGACGTGGCGACGATTGCCCCGCCTCGGGGAACAGCTTCCAGCGCTTCGGCCTGAAGGCGATCCGGGCTCCCTGGGCCGCAGGATGTGCTGCCGGCACCTCGATCTCGACGCGGTGCTGCCCGCCGCCGATTTCCAGCTCGACGCGCTTGGTGCCCGCCACCCGGCGGCTGGCCGACACCGTCCCGGCAATGCAGCCGCCGCATCCGTCCACCAGCTCTACATCGTGCGGCCGAAAATAGAGCGCCGCCTGGCCATCCTGCGCATCCTTGGCCGCCAGCCCGATCGCACGGTCGTCCAGCCAGATCTGGCCGTTCTCGACCCGGACCGGAAGCGAACTCGACTCGCCGATGAAGCCGAAAACGAAGGGCGAATTGGGCGTGTCGTAAACCTCGTCCGCAGTGCCGACCTGCTCGATCTTGCCCTGGCTCATCACAACGACGCGGTCGGCAAGCTCAAGCGCCTCCTCCTGGTCGTGGGTGACGAAGACGGTGGTGTGTCCGGTCCGGTCGTGGATCTCGCGCAGCCAGCGCCGCAATTCCCGGCGGACCTGGGCATCGAGCGCGCCGAACGGCTCATCGAGCAGCAATACGCGCGGTTCGATCGCAAGCGCGCGGGCGAGCGCGACGCGCTGGCGCTGGCCGCCCGAGAGCTGGTTCGGATAGCGTTTCTCCAGGCCCGACAGCTGAACGAGGTCCAGCAGTTCGGACGCGCGGCGGCGGATTTCCGCCTTGGGCGGACGCGTCGCGGCCGGCCGGACCTTCAGTCCGAAGCCGATATTCTCCGCCACCGTCATGTGCCGGAACAGCGCATATTGCTGGAAAACGAAGCCGACATTCCGCTCCTGCACCGATTTGAAAGAAGCATCCTCGTTGCCGAAGAAAATCGAGCCCGCACTCGGGAAATCGAGTCCGGCAATCAGGCGCAGCAACGTGGTCTTGCCCGAGCCTGATGGTCCCAACAATGCGATCAGTTCGCCGGAGCGGATGTCGAGCGACACGTCATGGAGCGCCGGGAATCGGTCGAACTGTTTCCGAACGTTTCTGATGGCCAGTTCCATGTTGTCCTCAATGTCCGCTTCGGGTTGCGGCGAGTTGGTCGGCGTAACGCCATTCCAGCCAGGTCTTGATCACCAGCGTCAACAACGCGAGCCCTGCAAGCACCGCCGCCATGCTGAAGGCGGAGACTTGGGCCAGCGCCCTGAACTCCTGATAATATAGCTCAATCTGCAGCGGCATGGTCACCGTTTCGCCCCTGAGCTTGCCGGAGATGACCGCCACCGCGCCGAATTCGCCCATGGCGCGGGCATTGCACAGCAGGACGCCGTAGAGCAGCGCCCATTTCACGTTCGGCAAGGTCACGTAGAAAAAAGTCTGCCAGCCGGACGCGCCGAGCGATAGCGCCGCCTCCTCGTCACCGGTGCCCTGATCCTGCATCAGCGGGATCAGTTCGCGCGCGATGAACGGGAATGTCACGAAAATGGTCGCGAGAATAACGCCTGGAACGGCGAAGATGATGCGCACGCCGAAATCCTGCAGGAACCAGGCGCCGATCGGCGTGAACGGTCCGAGCAGCAAGACATAGACCAGGCCGGCGACGACCGGCGACACCGAGAATGGCAGGTCGATCAGCGAGATCAGCAGCGCCCGGCCGGGAAAACGATACTTGGCGATGCACCAGGCCGCCGCCACGCCGAACACCAGATTACAGGGCACCGCGATCGCGGCCACCAGCAGCGTCAACTTGATCGCAGCGATAGCTTCCGGATCGCCGAACGTCGCGAGCGCCGGACCAAGACCCATGCTGAGAGCCTGCACGAAAACAGTCAGCAACGGCGCGACGAGGAACACCGCAAGGAACAGGACGCTCAGCACGATCAGCACGACGCGGACCGGCCGCGTTTCCGTGACCGGAGAGCGGACGGCACGCATTTCGATTGCCGTCTCAGACATTGCCGAACCTCCGGTAGCTCCAGAACTGAATGAGGTTGATGAGGAGGAGGATCGCGAACGAGATGGTGAGCATCACCGCGGCAATCGCGGCGGCGGCGGCGTAGTCGCGCTCCTCAAGCCGGAACACGATCAGAAGCGGCAGGATTTCGGTCTGTCGCGGAATATTGCCGGCGATGAAAATGACCGAGCCATATTCGCCGACGGCGCGAGCAAAGGCGAGCGCAAAGCCGGTCAGGATCGCCGGAAACAGCGGTGGCAATATGATGCGCAGGATCGTGGTCCGCCGCGGCGCGCCAAGCGTGGCGGCGGCTTCCTCGACCTCACGGTTGAAGTCTTCGAGGACCGGCTGCACGGTGCGAACGACGAACGGCAAGCCGATAAAGACCAGCGCGATCCAGATACCGATCGGGGTATAGGCGATGGTGATGCCAAGCGGCGAAAACAACTGGCCGAGCCAACCCTGCGGAACATAAAGGGCGGTCAGAGCGATGCCGGCAACGGCGGTGGGCAATGCAAAGGGCAGATCGACAATGGCATCGAGAAGCCGCCGTGCGAAAAAGCGGTAGCGGACCAGCACCCATGCGATCACAACCCCGATCACCACGTTGAAGAGCGCGGCGAGCAGTGACGCGCCGAAGCTCAGCTTCAACGCCGCCATGAAACGTGGTCCGGTGACGATCGCGACAAAGCGGTTCCAGTCGAGCTCGAAGGTCTTGATGTAAAGCCCAACGATCGGGACGAGCACGATCAGCGACAGGTAAAAGATCGTAAAGCCGAAGGTCAGCCGGAAGCCCGGAATGATACTCGGCTCCCGAAACCGGAATCCCGCCATAACGAATGTGCTCCGATGGTCTGAAAACCCTGCGGGTCGTAGGACGAGCAAGCGCCCTACGACCCACCCGTTCGCTCGGACGAAAGTCCGTCAATCCTTGGAGTAGATTTTGTCGAATATGCCGCCGTTATCGAAATGCGTCGGCTGAGCTTTGGCCCATCCACCGAAAACGTCGTCGATCTTGACCAGCTTTACCTTCGGGAAAGCCTTGAGATCGGCGGGATCGGCATGCTCGGGCTTGCCCGGCCGGTAGAAATGCTTGGCGAAGAGTTTCTGCGCGCCCGGGGAATAGAGTTGTTCGAGAAAAGCCGTGGCCAGTTCGCGCGTGCCCTTCTTGTCCACATTCTTGTCGACGATCGCCACCTTCACCTCGGCGAGGATCGAGACCGACGGCACGACGATCTCGTAATCCGCACCGAACTCCTTGAGCGAGAGCAGTGCCTCATTCTCCCACGCGATCAATACGTCGCCCACCTTGTTCTGGACGAAGGTGTTGGTCGAGCCGCGCGCTCCGGTGTCGAGCACAGGCACGTTCCTGTAGATGGCGGCCACGAAATCCTGCGCCTTCTTCTGGTCTCCGCCGGTGCGATCCAGTTCGTAGGCCCAGGCCGCGAGGTAGTTCCAGCGCGCGCCGCCCGAGGTCTTCGGGTTGGGCGTGATGACCGAGATTCCTCGCTTCGCCAGATCGTCCCAGTCCTTGATGCCCTTTGGGTTGCCCTTGCGAACCAGGAAGACGATGGTCGAGGTGTACGGCGAGGCATTGTCCGGGAATTTGCTCTTCCAGTCAGGATTGATCAGGCCCTTCTGTTGGATGCCGAGGATATCGCCTTCGAGTGGGAAGGTTACGACGTCGGCGGGCAAGCCATCGATCACCGACCGGACCTGGGCTCCTGAGCCGCCGTGGCTGTTGCTGATCTCGACCGAGCGGCCGGTTTTCTGCTTCCAGAACTGTGCGAAGTAATCGGCATAATCGCGATAGAGTTCGCGAGTCGGGTCGTAGGATACATTGACCAGTTTGTCCTGGGCGAAGGCGCTGCCCGCGCCGCCGAATTGTGCCGTCACGGTCATCGCCGCGATCGCGACTGCCGAAGCCAGAAGACGCATCTGCCACCTCCATCGGCCGGACTTGCAACGTCCGGCAAGCGTTGTGGGTTCGCCGCCAATAGCGGACGATGTCCCGGGTTCGGTTCGGTGAGATGCGACAGCGCCCGGAAATGAGCGACGAACCTGCCCGGTGCCCCCGCACGTCACAGGAATCGACGGGAAACCCGTTCAACCCCGGACACAATGGGAGCATCTAATCCCGACTAAATCAATCAGAATAGTATTATTTATACAGGGGTCCCGGGAGTAGATTTTTCTGCGGCGGCTTGCGCCAGCGTTGTTTTCTCGAGCACTTTCGCGGTCGCGTCGCGCGCCGCGATCAGTGCCGGCCGAAGCTGGCAGATGTGCAAATCGACGCAGTCCGGGCATTGCCGGAACGCCGTCTGGCTGGCGCAGGGCGCCAGTGCCAGCGGCCCGTCGATATGACGGATGATTTCGGCCAGATTGATGTCCTTGGGAGAGCGGCTGAGCAGGAAGCCGCCCTGGTTGCCGCGGGTCGAAACCAGCAGGTTGGATCGCTTCAGCTCGGAGAAGATCTGCTCGAGGAACGGCCGCGGAATTTTCAGATCCTGCGAGATGTCGCGCACCGAGACCGGCGCGGCGCCTCTGTGGCCGGCGAGATAGATCATCGCCCGGAGGGCATATTTGGCGCGGCGCGAGAGCATGGATCAAGGATTACGCGGTTCCGGCCTACCGGCCAAGATGGATCACATCACCATCGGCACGATGCTGGCGACCAGCAGCAGCGCCATCGCGATATTGAAGACGCGGGCATGTTTCGGATCGCTCAGCACCTGCCGCAAGGCCACGCCAAACCCGGTCCAGGTCGCAACCGCGAAAACGGTGGCGACCGCAAACACCGCGGCCAGCACCGCGAAATCCGTCAGCCAATGCCCCGGCCGGACGTAGATCGCAATTGCGGAGAGCGCGATCACCACGGCCTTGGGATTGACCCACTGAAACAGCGCTGCCTGCAGGAAGGTGATCGGCTGCGCGACGTGCTTGTCGTCGGCGGACGCCGGTGCCGCGGTCGCGATCTTCCAGGCCAGCCAGACGAGATAGAGCGAACCGATAACCTTCAGCGCGGTTTGAAGCGGCGGCCAGGCGGCCACGAGGGCGCCGAGACCGGCGGCGCAGCCAACGAGAAGCACGACAAAGCCGAAGGTGATGCCGAGGATATGCGGGATGGTGCGGGTGAATCCGAAATTCACGCCGGACGCCGTCACCATGATGTTGTTCGGCCCCGGCGTAAATGCCATCGCCGATGCAAACACGACCAGCGCCACGAACGTATCGATCGGCATCGCCGACCCCTTCCAACAAAATGAACCGCTTTACGCCTTCACATCCGGTGGCTTTGCCGCGACCAGCGCCGAGTCACCGCCAAGCACCCGCAGCGCATTAACGATGACCGCAACGTCGATCGCTTCCTGCAGGATCGCCCCCTGAACCGGCGGCAGATATCCCAGCGCGGCCACGATCATCGCAAGCCCCGACAAGCCTATTCCGGCTAACACGCTCTGCAGCGCAATGGTACGCGCGCGCTGGGCAATCCAGACCGCCGGATAGAGCCGGGCCAGATCGTCGACCAATAGCACGATATCGGCGGCCTGCGCCGATGCCGCCGCGCCGCGCGCACCCATCGCAAGGCCGACATCGGCCGCGGCCAGTGCGGGCGCATCATTCACGCCATCGCCGACCATCATGACGGGACCGTTCTTGCGCTCCGACAATACCACCAGGACCTTCTGGTCCGGCGATAATTCGGCGCGTACGGCATCGACGGCGAGGCCCTGGCTCACCGCATTTGCGACATCGGTGCGATCGCCGGTCGCAAGGACGATCCGTTCGATGCCGAGATCGCGCAGTCGGTTCAACAGGTTGCCGGTGCCGTCCCGCAACCGGTCGCTAAGAACGATGATCCCGGCATGGACGCCATCGATGGCGACATGCACGGTAAGCGCGCCGTGCGACAGGCCATCCCCGCGGACGATCGGCTTGACGATGGCCGTTGAGACGAAGCGCCGACCGCCGATCGCGACACGGTGGCCGTCGACATTGCCGGTAACGCCCTCGCCCGGCGTTTCGGACACGTCCGCCGGGACGGCAAGCATCAGCCCACGCCGACGCGCATCAGCCACGATCGCAGCCGCCACCACATGTTGCGAGGCCTGATCGAGCGAGGCCGCGAAGCGCAGCAGCGCGAGCGGTTCGAGTGGTCCCGTCGGCAGGATTTGCGACACCTCCGGCCTGCCAACGGTCAGCGTGCCGGTCTTGTCGATCACCAGCGAGCGAATACGCCCCAGCGTCTCCAGCGCAGCACCGCTCTTGATCAGGACGCCGCTGCGTGCGGCGCGCGACATTCCGGACACCAGCGCGATGGGCACCGCCAGAATGAGCGGACACGGCGTCGCCACCACTAGGACCGCCACGGCACGGACGGGATCGCCGCTGCCGAACCAGGCGGCACAGGCAAGCGTCACGGTGACGCCGAGGAAGACCAGCGAATAACGATCCGCCAGCCGCGCCATTGGCGCCCGCGAGTGTTGCGCCTGCTCGACGAGTCGTACGATTGCTGCATAGGTACTTTCGCCGGCGGGGCGCGTTGCAATGAGGTCAAAACTTTCGCCGGCATTGGTAGAGCCGCTCATGGCGTCGGCGCCCGCAGCCAGTTGCACCGGGACGGATTCGCCGGTCAGCGCCGACTGATCCAGAATCGCCACTCCGGCTGCCACCGTGCCGTCGACCGGCACGATATCGCCGCGGCGGATCAGCAGCAGGTCGCCGGGGGCGATCGCGTCAATCGCGACTTCTTCCAGCGCGCCATCGCGATGACGGATCGCAAGGCGCGGCACCCGCTCGAGCAGCGCCGACATGTCGCGGCGCGCGCGGCCTTCGGCAAAACGCTCGAGATATTGTCCGCCGGCATACATGAGCGCGACGATGGCGGCGGCGAGATTTTCGCCGACCGCGAGCGCGGCACTCATCGACAAGGCAGCCACGATATCGAGGCCGACCTTCCCGGCGCGCAGGCTCTGCCAGATTTCGACGATCAACGCCGCGAGAACCGGGACCACGCCCGCGATCAGGAATGCGTTCGACCAGCTCTCAGCGCCGGTTAGCCATGCGATCACGCCCGCCGCAAGGCCCATGACCGCGACGGCCATCAGCACGGGACGCAGTGTCAGTTCGTGGATCGCTTGCACCTTGCGTCACTTTGCGGCGGCTACCATGACGATGGGAATCACAACACACGGCGTTCGCTGTTCAGGCGAACGCGAAAAACAAAGCGCCGGGATCGGGCCGCTACATCGCCTCAGGACCGCGCCCGATCGCGACCACACCGGTGCGCGAGACTTCCACCAGGCCGAGCGGCAGCATCAGCTCGACGAACTGATCGATCTTGTCGCTCTTGCCGGTGATCTCGAACACGAAGCTTTCCGTGGTGGCGTCGATCACCCGCGCGCGGAAGGCATCCGCGAGGCGCAGCGCCTCGACGCGATGATCGCCCTTGCCGCGCACCTTGACCATGGCGAGCTCGCGCTCGATCGCCGGTCCCGACACCGTGAGATCGTTGACCCGGTGCACGGGCACCAACCGTTCGAGCTGATGCTTGATCTGCTCGATCACCATCGGCGTGCCGCGGGTGACGATGGTGATGCGCGACAGATGCTTCTCGTGCTCGGTCTCGGAGACCGTAAGCGAGTCGATATTGTAGCCGCGGCCGGAGAACAGGCCGATGACCCGCGCCAGCACACCGGGCTCGTTGTCGACCAGCACGGACAATGTGTGCCGCTCGACGAGCTGCGCGGTCGGCGCGGCGGGATAATGCGATGTGGATGGCACGTTTGCGTTCACAGCAATAACCTTTCACCTAAGTCTGTCATGCCCCGCGCCGGCGGGGCATCCAGCAATCACGACGTCCGGCGTTGACTGGATCGCCCGCTTTCGCGGGCGATGACAGCAACACAATCCGCCGCTCCTAAACCAGCATCTTGCCTTCTTCGGTGATCGCCTCGTCCAGGCTCTCCGCCGCATCGCCGAGAATCATCTCGTTATGCGCGCGCCCGGACGGAATCATCGGGAAGCAGTTTTCCTTCTGATCGACCACGCAATCGAAGATCACCGGCTTGTCGATATCGATCATCTCCTTGATCGCATCGTCGAGCTCGCCCGGCTTCTTGCAGCGGATGCCGTGCGCATGCATTGCCTCCGCCAGCTTGACGAAATCCGGCAAGGCCTCCGAATAGCTTTCCGAATAGCGGTTGCCGTGCAGCAATTCCTGCCACTGGCGCACCATGCCCATATATTGATTGTTGAGGATGAAGACCTTGATCGGCAGCCGGTACTGAACCGCCGTCGAGATTTCCTGCATGGTCATCTGCACCGAGGCCTCGCCGGCGATATCGATGACCAGCGATCCCGGATGCGCCATCTGCACGCCGACCGCGGCCGGCAGGCCGTAACCCATGGTGCCGAGGCCGCCCGAGGTCATCCAGCGGTTCGGCTCCTGGAACTGGTAGAATTGCGCCGCCCACATCTGATGCTGGCCGACTTCGGTGGTGATGTAGGTGTCGCGATCCTTGGTCAGTTCGAACAATCGCTGGATTGCGTATTGCGGCTTGATGATGTCGTTCGAGGGCCGGTAGCTCAGCGACTTGCGGGCACGCCACTTGTCGATCAGCTTCCACCACTCGCCCATCGCCTTCTTGTCGGGCTGAACGGACGCGGTGCGCCACATCCGCGTCATGTCTTCCAGCACATGCGCGCAATCGCCGACGATCGGCACGTCGACCTTGACGTTCTTGTTGATCGAGGACGGATCGATATCGATGTGGATCTTCTTCGAATACGGCGCGAACGCATCCAGCCGGCCGGTGATGCGGTCGTCGAAGCGGGCGCCGATGCAGACCATTACGTCGCAATCGTGCATCGCCATATTGGCTTCATAGGTACCGTGCATGCCGAGCATGCCGAGCCATTGCGGATCGGCCGCGGGAAACGCGCCGAGCCCCATCAGCGTCGAGGTGATCGGGAAGCCGGTCAGCTTCACCAGTTCGCGCAGCAGATGACTTGCTTCCTTGCCGGAATTGATGATGCCGCCACCGGTATAGAACAGCGGACGCCTGGCCTTCGCCATCAGGTCGACCGCCTCCTTGATCTTGCCGAGGTCGCCCTTCACCTTCGGGTTATAGGTCTTGTGCTTGATGTTCTGCGGACCCGAATAGGTGCCCTTCGCGAACTGGATGTCCTTCGGGATGTCGACCACCACCGGTCCCGGACGTCCGGTGGACGCGACATAGAAGGCCTCGTGCAGCACGCGCGGCAGGTCTTCGATCCGCTTCACCAGGTAATTGTGCTTGGTGCAGGGCCGCGTGATGCCGACGGTGTCGCATTCCTGGAATGCGTCGTTGCCGATCAGGTGTGTCGGCACCTGGCCGGTGATGCAGACGATCGGGATCGAATCCATCAGCGCGTCGGCAAGACCGGTCACCGCATTGGTCGCGCCGGGGCCCGACGTCACCAGCACGCAGCCGACCTTGCCGGTCGAGCGCGCATAACCTTCGGCCATATGGACAGCACCCTGCTCGTGCCGGACCAGGACGTGTTTGACCTTGTCCTGCTGGAAAATGGCGTCATAGATCGGCAGCACCGCGCCGCCCGGATAGCCGAAGATGTGCTGCACGCCCTGATCGGCGAGCGCCTCGATCACCATTTCGGCGCCGGTCAGTTCCTTGGTCATAATCTCTGCTCCACCTGAATTCGCGTCGTCCCGCGGTGTCTGGAATGAAAAAAGGGCCTCACGGCCCTTCGGTACGGCGCATCGTCCGGCAAGGATGGCTTCAGCCACCCCCGGCGATGCGCCTTCCTACGATTACCAGCGAGGACGAAATAAAATTGCGCGACATGGCTCTTCTCAGTACGAACGTTGCGCGAGGGTATAAGGTCAAAACCCCCACCGGTCAAGCGGCCGACGCGATCGGGACAGCGGCCGCCAGACGATATATTGAGGCCGGGAACCTAAGACGAGATGCACCCATGGCGAAATCACGATTTCTGGCGGCGGCCCTGGCAGGCTGCCTGACGCTCGGCGCGGGCACGTCCCCGGGCGCCTTTGCTCAAAATGCTCCCGCGCAGGTGTCCAAGCCGGCGCCTCCGAAGGAGACATTGCGCTCCAAGGCCTGGAACAAGGTGTCCGGCAACTGGAAGCGCATGAAAGGCGCGGTCAAGGAGCGCTGGGGCAAGCTCACCCATAACGAAATCCAGGAAGCGCGCGGCCGCCGCGAGGCGCTGAACGGCTTCATCCAGTCGCGTTACGGCATCGATCGCGAAAGCGCCGATCGCCAGATCGACGAGTGGCTGAAAACCCTGAAGTAAGCGCCACGTGGCCGACCCCGCGCCTCCTCAGGCTCCGACCGTCGCGGGCAAGCGGCTGACCGCGCGAGCGCTGCTCGTCGGCGAACGCATCGACACCGCCGGCCTCGAACGCAGCGACGTCATCAACACCGTGCCGCTCGCCTTCCGCAATGGTGACGGCTACGTGGTGCTGTTCCGCTACGGCGTCGCGGTGCTGATCGGCCTGTCGCCGATCGAGGAGGACGAGACCGTGCGCGGGTTGGGTCCGCGCATCATCACGCCGGCGACGCGGATCGAGGACGAGACCGCAACCCTGGAGATTGGACCGGATCAGGACGACCAGATCGATCCGGGCGGCGCCATCAAGGTGAAAGACCTGTCGCCGGCGCGGCTGGTGGTGATCGCCGACGCGCTCGCCAAGAATGTCGTGCTGGCGCATCAGGAACGCGAGGTCCGCGGCGTGTTCGACATCGTCGAGCCTTTGGCCGCGAAACTTGCCGCCGGCGGACGCACACCGACCGATCGCAGCAACATGCTGAAGGTGATCGGCCAGTCACTGCTGGTGCGTCAGCGCCTCACCGGCCGTGTCGAGATCGAGGAAAAGCCCGACGTGCTCTGGGACCGCTTCGACCTCGAACGCCTGCATGCGCGCCTCGCCGACGAATACGAACTGAAGGAGCGCTCGGCCGCGCTGGCGCGCAAGATCGATGTCGTCGGCGAGACCGCACGGACACTCACCGACCTGATCGATGCGTCACGCAGCGTGCGCCTCGAGATCGCGATCGTGGCGCTGATCGTGATCGAGGTGCTGTTCACCTTCTACGAGTTCTTCAAGCACTTTAAGTGAGGGCATTGCCGAGGCCCGCAGGCCGCGCCCCGGCCTGACCGCCCATCAATCGTTTGGATGCTTCGTCTCGATCGGCTGCGATTGTTCGCGCGGCTTTTCGGTAGCATCGGAACTGCTGGCAGCATCCGCCGCGGACGGCTCGGCCTCGGCCGCAGGCGTGGCAGCAGGAGCAGGCACGGGCGCTTCGGCGATCTTCTCTGCAGGCGCAGGAGACGGTGCAACACCAGCATCGGGGGCGGCAGGTGCCGGCGCCGACGCAACCGGTTGCTCCGGCGCGATGGCCTGTGAGGCGGGGACCGCCGCTTGCGGAGCGGGCGCAGGTTCAGCCGGCGCTTCCGGAGCGGTGGCTTGCGGCGCAGCCGGGACCGGCTCGGGCGACGCCGGCTGGGACGGCTCCGCCTTCGGCAACGCCGCCACAAAATACGCATCGTCCGCGGCGGAGATATAAAAAGACGGCACCTGCTCGCCTGCAGTCGAGCGCACCACATCCTCGCGCACGCGCTTCATCAGCGCGATCAGTTCGAGCCCCGGCTCCTCGATATGTTTCAGCAGCGCCGTGGTGAACGGGCTGTTGCGCCCCTCCCCGTCGGCAACCTTGCGGCCGGCGCCGGTGGCAAAACTGACCAGCACATTCTTCGGCTCTTCGACCTGCTTTTTCAGGCCGGACGGCAATTGCCGCTTCTGGGCCTCGCCAAACGGATCGTTGCGGGCCGCATCGATGAACACCACGCCAGCCTTTTCGACACCCTCGAGCTGTTCGAGAATTTCCGGCAGGCTGATCGAACCCTTGGTGATGTCGGCGAGCGAGCGCGCCTGCCCGTCGCTCGCCAGCAGCCAGGCGACGCCGTCGGATTGCAGCGCATGGCCCGAATAGAACACCACCGCGACTTCGGCGAGCCTGGCCTTATCGCCAAATGCTTTCAGCGAGCGGCGCATATCTGCGACCGGAGCGTCGCTCAGCGTCGTGACGACGAACCCGATCCGCTTCAATGCCTCGCCGGTATCGGCCGCGTCATTGACCGGATTTTTCAGCGAGACCACGTTGGTGTACGCGGCATTGCCGATCACCAGCGCGACCTTCTTGTCCTGCGCGAGTGCGGGTGAAGCGCCGAGCAAGCCCGCGGCAATCGCGGCGGCCCCGGCGAATTGGAGAATCCGGTTCATACTGGCGTCCTCTCGCTTTACGACTCGACCTTTGGTCGCGCGCCGCGGGCGGCCGGTTCAAGTCTGCATCAAAGTTTCCGCCGCCGCCATGCCCTCCTCGGGCGCGACCCAGGTCCAGCCCGGCATCTGGTTGCGGAACCAGGTCACCTGCCGCTTGGCATAGCGGCGCGTATCCATGATCGACCCGGCTGCCGCCTCGTCGCGCGAGATGTCGCCGTCGAGATAGCGGCGCAGCCAAGGCACGCCATGGGCCTTCATTGCGGGCAAGGTATCCGGCAGATCACGCGCCGCAAGCGCGCGTACTTCGTCGAGCGCACCAGCCTGCAGCATCGTTGCGAAACGCGTCTCGATCCGCGCAATCAAAGAATCGCGTGCCGGATGGAGGAAAATCCGGATCGTCCTGTCGGCGTCAATGACCGGCGGCATGCCCTCGCGGTGCCAATCCGCAATCGGCCGCCCGGTGGCATCGAGGACTTCGAGCGCCCGCAGGATGCGCGAGCGGTCGCGCACCATGATCCGGGCCGCCGCAACGGGATCGCGGACAGTCAGTTCGGCATGCAAAGCCTCGACGCCGTTACGCGCGAGCCGATCGCGCCAGGCATCGCGGATCGCCGGGTCGATCGGCGGAATCGCGGCAAGCCCGCTGGTCAGCGCCTTGAAATAAAGCCCGGTGCCGCCGACGAAGATCGCGAGCCGACCCGCCGGAAGCTCCGCCACGACACGGGCCGCATCGGCAACATATTGGCCGGCCGAATAATTCACCGCCGCATCGACATCCCCGAACAGGTGATGCGGAGCGCGCGCCTCCTCCTCGACACTCGGCCGCGCCGTCAGCACCCGCAGGTCGCGGTAGACCTGCATGGAATCCGCGTTGATGATCACGCCGCCGAAGCGTTCGGCGAGCGCCAGCGCCAGCGCCGACTTGCCGCTGGCGGTCGGCCCTGCGATAAGCACGGCCTTCTTCATCGCAGCGCCCATCCATGACTCACGTCGCAACCCTCATTGCCGCCCCCGAAACGCGCCTGACCGACGACCTGATCGCCCGCGCCCGCGCGGCGCTGCCGCAGACCAACGACATACACTGGCTCGAGGCGGACGTGGCGGCCGATATCGAATTTATCCCGCAGGGTCCGATCGACCAACGGCACGTGACCGAACACCTGCGCACGGCTCTCGCGGGCGCGCCCCTCGATCTTGCGGTCCAGCCGCTGGCGCAACGGCGCAAGAAGCTGCTGCTGGCCGACATGGATTCCACCATGATCGGCCAGGAATGCATCGACGAACTGGCCGATATGGTCGGGCTCAAGGCGCATGTGTCGGCGATCACCGAGCGCGCCATGCGTGGTGAGATCGCCTTCGAGCCGGCGTTGCGCGAGCGCGTCGCGCTGCTTAAGGGCCTGCCGCTCTCGGTGATCGACGAGGTGATCGCAACGCGCATCACGCTGATGCCGGGCGCCCGCGCGCTGATCGCCACCATGCGCGCGCACGACGCGCATACCGTGCTGGTCTCGGGCGGATTTTCCCTGTTCACCCGCGAGGTCGCCGGGATGATCGGCTTCGACGAAAACCACGCCAATACGCTGCTGGTCGAGGATGGCAGGCTGACCGGCTACGTCGATGAGCCGGTGCTCGGCCGCGAAGCCAAGCTCGACACGCTGCTCGAAGTCGCACGCCATCTGCGTCTGCCGCTGGCGGAGACCATCGCGGTCGGCGACGGCGCCAACGATCTGGCGATGATCGGGCGGGCCGGTCTCGGCGTCGCCTATCATGCGAAGCCCGCGGTCGCCGAAATCGCCGACGTCCGCATCGACCACGGAGATCTGACCGCGCTCCTGTATCTGCAGGGCTACCGGCGGGATGAGTTCGTCGCGGACTGATGGCTCCGGAGCGCGTTGGCGCGCCCCGGACGAGACTGAGACCTACTGCAGCCCCAGCGTCACGAAGCGCAATTCGCCCTCCGGATTGGCCACCAGCAACAGCGCCAGCTTGCGGCCATCCTTTTTCAGCTTGTCGACCTTCTTCTGGAAATCGTCGGTGCTGGCGACGGCCTCCTGCGCCACCTCGACGATGGTGTCGCCCGCGCTGAGCCGCTTTTCGGCCGCCGCGGAATTCTGGTCGATGCCGGTGATGACCACGCCGTTGACGCTGTCCTTGATCTTGAAGCGCTTGCGCAGGTCCGCCGAGATGTTGGCGAGGTCGAGACCGAGCGCCTTCTTCACCACCGTCTTGTCGTCGGGTTTGGCGTCACTCTGCACCGACGCAGGCTTTGCCTTCTCCGCGTCCTCGAGCCGTCCAAGCTTCACCGTCTTCTTTTCTTCCTTGCCCTTGCGCAGGACAATGACCTCGACTTCCCGGCCGACCGGCGTATCGGCGACGATCCGCGGCAGATCGCGCATCTCCTTGATGTCGCGGCCATCGAACCTGATCACGATGTCGCCGGCCTCGATGCCGGCAGGCTTTGCCGGACCCTTGTCGTCGACGCCGGCGATCAGGGCACCGCGCGCCTGCTTGAGGCCGAGGCTCTCGGCGATGTCGTCGGTCACCTGCTGGATGCGGACACCGAGCCAGCCGCGCCGCACTTCCTTGAACTCGCGGAGCTGCTCGATCACCCCCATCACGACCTTCGATGGCACGGCAAAGCCGATGCCGATCGAGCCGCCGGAGGGCGAGATGATCGCGGTGTTGACGCCGATCACATCGCCATTGAGGTTGAACAGCGGCCCGCCCGAATTGCCGCGATTGATGGCGGCGTCGGTCTGGATGTAATTGTCATAGGGTCCGGACTGGATGTCGCGATTGCGCGCCGACACGATGCCGGCGCTGACCGAACCGCCGAGGCTGAACGGATTACCGATCGCGATCACCCATTCGCCGAGCCGGACCTTGTCGGAATCGCCGAAATTGACGGCCTTCAGCGGCTTGTCCGGATTGATCTTGAGCAGCGCGATATCGGTCTTGGGATCGCGGCCGACGAGTTCCGCCTTGAGGCGCGAGCCGTCGTTGAACACCACGGTGATTTCTTCGGCGTCGGCGATGACGTGATTGTTGGTCACCACCAGCCCGGATGGGTCGATGACGAAGCCGGAGCCGAGCGACGACGCCCGGCGCGGCGCGCGGTTTTCACCCTGACCGCCCTGACCGCCCTGACCGCCCTGGCCTCCGGGACCACCGCGGCGGTTCTCAAAGAAATCCTTGAAGAAATCCTCGAACGGGGAACCGGGCGGAACCTGCGGCGACTGTCCGGGTCCCTCATCCTGTCCGGGGCGCTCCGAGCGGCGCGAGCCCGGCCGGTTGGCGGCCTCCACCCGCTGCGATGTCGAGATGTTGACCACCGCATCGATGACGGTTTCCGCCACATCGGCAATCTTGTCGGGCCCGCGCTGCGCCAGCGCCTGGCCCGGCAGCGCCGGCATCATCAGCATCGCGGCCGCCAAAGCGGCGAGGGCCGGTCGGCGAAACCCCTTTGAATACAGGGCGAAAGAAGCCGTCATGTCTGCGAATTCTCCTGCAAGACGTGCATCAACACTGCCCCCGGCCCGGAATTGAAGCAAGAACAATACCCAGCAGCAAACGGGGACGTGATTGCGGCGAAACTGCGCCGCAATCCGCAAAGCGGCAGCCGAAGGCCACCGCCATGCGGATAAACACCGCTCAGCCGCGAATAAGCCAGATCACGACGATTCCGATCAGGGCGCTGGCGATCCCGACCCCGCGCAGGATGCTGTCGGGCGTCTCGAGCACGTTTGCCATCGCCTGTTTTGCGGCGCCCGGAAACGCCGCAAACAACAAGCCCTCAAGCGCGAGCACGAGCCCGATCGCGACGATGAAGTCCCACATCCCCCGCTTCTATCGATCGTGATGCGGTTACCTCGCGGCGGTTGGCGATCCGAGCTGCTGTGACGGCTGCTGCGGCGGAGACGACGCCGAGCGTCCGCTCGGATCCACGAAATAGCGGAAGAATTCGGAATCCGGCTTCAGCACCATGCGGGTGTCGTTGTTGCCCAAACCTTGCTCATAGGCCTGCATCGAGCGGTAGAAGGCGAAGAAGTCCGGGTCCTTGCCGTAGGATTCCGCGAAGATGCGGTTACGCGTAGCATCGCCTTCACCGCGGATCTGCTCGCCCTTGGCATTGGCCTCGGCCAGCAGCACGGTGACGTCGCGGTCGGCGCGGGAGCGGATTTCCTGCGCACGCTGCGAGCCCTGGGCGCGGAATTCGGCCGCTTCGCGCTGACGTTCGGTCTGCATCCGCTGATAGACCGCCTGGCTGTTCTGCTCCGGCAGGTCGGCGCGGCGGATACGGACGTCGATCACGTTGATGCCGTAGCGCTGGGTTTCGCGATCGAGCTGCTCGCGGATCCGGGTCATCAGCTTGTCGCGATCGTCGCGAACCACGTCCTGGAACGAGGATTCACCGAGCACGCGGCGCAGCGACGAGTTCAGGAGCGTGGCGAGCTGCGAGTTCGCGGCCGGGACCGTCCCGATCGCCTGGTAGAAGCGCAACGGCTCGACGATCCTGTAGCGCGCGAAGGCATCGACCACGAGCCGCTTCTGGTCGGCGGCAATGATTTCCTGTGCCGGGTTTTCGAGATCGAGGATCCGCTTGTCGATATAGACGACGCTGTCGATGAACGGCGCCTTGAAATGCAGTCCGGCCTGCGACACCACGCGCTGCGGCTCACCGAGCCGGATCACGATCGCCTGACGCGTCTCCGGGACGGTGAAGATCGAGCTGTAGCCAATGAAGGCCGCCGCCAAAACCAGGACCAGCAACACGCCGCCTGCGATACCGAGTTTCATGTCAGGCTCCTTTAGCGGCGTTGCGCTTGCGGCTGCTGCGCTTGCGGCTGCGTTTGAGGCGGCTGCGCCGGCCGCTGACGGTTCTGGTCGAGAGACAGATACGGCACGACCCCCTGCCCGCCGGCACCGGTGCCGGGATCGAGGATGATCTTGTCGGTGCCGCTGAACAGCCGCTCCATGGTTTCGAGATACATGCGCTGGCGCGTCACCTGCGGCGCCTTGGCATATTGCTCGAAGATCTGGTTGAAGCGGGCGGTCTGGCCGGTCGCGTCCGCAACGGTCTGCTCGCGATAGGCTTCCGCGTTCTGCATGATCTGCGCAGCACGTCCGCGGGCTTCAGGCACCACGCGGTTGGCGTAGGTCTGCGCCTCGTTCTGTGCGCGTTCGAGGTCGGCGCGCGCCGCCTGAACGTCACGGAACGCGTCGATGACCTGCGTCGGCGGATCGACCTTCTGCAACTGCACCTGCGTGATCAGGATACCCGACTGATACTCGTCGAGCGTTTTCTGCATCAGCTCCTGAACGGCGTTTTCAATGTTCTGCCGCGCACCGGTGAGGACCGGCTGGATGTTGGAACGGCCAATGACCTCGCGCATCGCGCTTTCCGCGACGGCTTTCACCGTGCCTTCGGGAAACTGGATGTTGAACAGAAACTTGCCGGCGCCGCGGTCGGGCTGGATCTTCCAGAACACCGAGAAATCGACGTCGACGATATTCTCGTCGCCGGTCAGCATCAGGCTTTCTTCCGGAATGTCGCGGGTCGTGGTGCCGCGCCGCGCATCGTCGACGATGCGCATGCCGACATCGATTCGGTTGATGCGTTCGATATTCACCTTGGTTACCGCGCCCACCGGATAAGGCCATGTATAGCCCCAGCCTGCCGGCGCATCGCGCACATATTTACCGAAGCGCTGGATGACGCCGAGTTCGCCCGGCTGGACGACGAAAAATCCGGACACGGCCCAGAGGAAAAGCGCCACAACCAGCGCCGCGGCAATGCCGACCTTGCCGCCAAAGCTGCCGCCCGGAAGCACGGTCTTCAGCTTGTCCTGGCTCCGCCGCAGCAGGTCTTCGAGATCGGGAGGCTGCGTCCCGCCGCCGGACTGTGGCCCAGAACCCCAGGGACCCTTCGGTCCCGAACCCCAGGGTCCGCCGCCGCCACCACCGCCCTGATTACTCCACGGCATCTCGATCCTCCTTGAGCGCGGCCATCCGACAGGCGCGCTATGCTTCGGCGCGGTTATAGGGGACGGTCCTGTCCCTTACAACGCGCGCTCATGCCGCGCCGCCCGTTCATAATTAACGATAGTAAAGCCATATTCGTCGTCGGGCCCCTTGGGCTGCGGCAGCCGTTCGGCTTCGCGCCAGACCGCGGGGTCGACCGGTGGGAAATAGGTATCGCCCGGCGGATTTGCATGGACCAGCGTCAAAATGAGGCGATCCGCCAAAGGCAGGGTCTGCGCGAAAATCTCGGTGCCGCCTATGACCGCGATGGCGTCGGCGCCGCGCCGCAAGGCGTCGCCGCGCGCGGCCGATAGCGCCTGATCGATGCCGGGCGCCACCAAAATGCCCGGCGCGGCGAAATCCTGCTGCCGGGTGATCACGATATTGGTCCGCCCCGGCAGCGGCTTGCCGATCGACCGATAGGTCTTGCGCCCCATCACCACCGGCTTGTTCAGGGTGACGGACTTGAAGAATTTCAGGTCCGACCTGATCCGCCACGGCAATTGGTTGTCGCGCCCGATCACGCCGTTCTCGGCGACCGCGACCACAAGGATGATGGGAATGGCGCTGCGCGCGGCTGCGGGCAGCGGCGCGGCAGAGGAGCGATCGCTCACACGGCCACCTTCGCCTTGATATGCGGATGCGGGTCGTAGCCTTCGAGCGCGAAATGCTCGTAGCGGAACGCGAAAATGTCCCGCACCGAGGGATCGATGGTCATCACCGGCAATGCCCGCGGCGCCCGCGACAATTGCAGTTCGGCCTGATCGACGTGATTGAGATACAGATGCGCATCGCCCAGCGTGTGGATGAACTCGCCCGGCTTCAGCCCCGCCACCTGCGCCACCATCATGGTCAGCAGCGCATACGACGCGATGTTGAACGGCACGCCGAGGAAAATATCGGCGGAACGCTGGTAGAGCTGGCAGGACAGCCGGCCCTCCGCGACATAGAACTGAAACAGGCAGTGGCACGGCGGCAGCGCCATGTCGCCGATATCGGCCGGATTCCAGGCGGTCACGATCAGGCGGCGCGAATCCGGATTGCGTTCGAGGTCGCGCATCAGGCCCGCGATCTGATCAATGGTGCCGCCGTCGCGGGCGGGCCATGAGCGCCATTGCCGGCCGTAGACCGGACCGAGATCGCCGTTCTCGTCCGCCCATTCGTCCCAGATGGTGACGCCGTTATCGCGCAGATATTTGACGTTGGTGTCGCCCTGCAGGAACCACAGCAATTCGTGCACGATCGACTTGACGTGCAGCTTCTTGGTAGTGACCAGCGGAAAGCCGTCACGCAGGTTGAAGCGCATCTGATGGCCGAACACAGACAGCGTCCCGGTCCCGGTCCGGTCGCGCTTCTCCACGCCGTCGCGGAGCACGTATTGCATCAGATCGAGATATTGCTTCATCGCCAAAGCCTGTTGGTTGCAGATCAATTTAAGGATCCGCTCGTCCCCGCGGAAGCGGGGACCCAGTGCCCAGAGTGCCACCTACACAACAAATCCGGCGCGCAGCGAAAACTTACCCGATTCCCCACACAAAAAAGGGCGGCCAACCGGCCGCCCCTTCACATAAATCCTGCACGCGAATTCTGCGGGAACCTGCCTATTGCGTGATGCCCGAAGCCTTGATGACCGGGGTCCAGCGGTTGATCTCGCCATCCACCAGCTTGTTCAGGGCCACCTGGCCGCGACGGTCGGGTCCGGGAATGTCGCTGCCGAGGTCGAGCAGACGCTTGCGCACGCCCTCGTCATCGAGCGCCTTCGACAGCGCGTCGGACAGCTTGTCGAGCGCTTCCTTCGGCGTCCCCTTCGGCGCGAACAGCGCATTCCAGGCCGACACTTCGAATTGCGGGAGGCCGGCCTCCTTGGTGGTCGGGACATCTGGCAGTGCCGGGTTCCGGTCGGGCGTGCCGATGCCATAGGCCTTGATGTTGCCGGCCTTGATCTGCGGCACCAGGTTGACGATCTGGTCGCACATGTAATCGACCTGACCGCCGAGCAGCGCGTTCAGGGCCGGTCCCGTGCCCTGGAACGGAATTGCGGTCGGCTTCACGTCCAGCACGGAATTCAGCAGCAGGCAGCTGGTGAACGAGACCGAACCGACGCCGGCATGGGCGGCATTCACCTTGTCGGCATTCGCCTTCACGTAAGCGGCGAACTCCTTCAGGTCCTTGGCCGGAAAGTCCTTCTTGGCCACGATCAGCACAGGGGTGCCGGCGGCGAGCCCGATCGGCTCGAAATTATTGATCGGGTGATAGGCGAGCTTGGGATAGAGCGCGACCGCGGCGGCATGGGTTCCCATATGGCCCATGATGATGGTGTAGCCATCCGGAGCGGCCCGCATCGCGCGGGTGGCACCGGTGGTTCCGCCGGCACCGACCACGTTTTCGATGACGATCTGCTGGCCGAGCGTCTTCGACATGTTGTCGGCGACGATGCGCGCGACGATGTCGGTCGGGCCGCCGGCGGCAAACGGCACGATCATGGTGATCGGACGCGACGGATAGGACTGCGCCAGCGCCGGCGCCGAGAGTGCCGCGAGCGCGGACAGGCCGGCGAGCGCGCCGGCAAGACGAGATAGCAAAGCCATGGCCTGAGTTCCTCCGAAGGGTGCGTTTCCAATTTCTTTCGTGGCCCAATCCCGCCCATCACAGTAGCGGAATAGAGTTTGGGCGGCGTTTCACCCAAACGCCGCCCAAAAGTCAAATCCGCAATTGGAGTGAGAGGACCCGCCTACCCCTCCTCGACGAACACCTCGTCGCGTTTTTTGCGGATCATCGGCAGCAGCGCGATGATCAGAAGGATCGCCGAAACGATGAGCAGCCCGGCCGAGATCGGCCGCGTCAGGAACACCGTCCAGTCACCGCGCGCGATCAGCATGGCGCGGCGGAGATTTTCCTCCATCAGCGGTCCCAGCACGAAACCGAGCAGCATCGGCGCCGGCTCGAAATCATGCTTCACCAGCCAATAGCCGATCAGCGCGAATGCCGCTGTGAGGTAGACGTCGGTCGGTGCGTTATTCACCGAATAGACGCCGATGCAGCAGACGATCAGGATCAGCGGATAGAGCAGGCGATACGGCACGCGCAGCAGGCGGACCCACAGGCCGACCAGCGGCAGGTTGATGATGACCAGCATCAGATTGCCGAACCACATCGAGGCGATCATGCCCCAGAACAGATCCGGCTGCTTGGTCATCACCTGCGGGCCCGGCACGATGCCGTGGATGGTCATCGCGCCGACCATCAGCGCCATCACCGGGTTCGGCGGAATACCGAGCGTCAGCAGCGGGATGAAGGAGGTTTGCGAAGCCGCATTGTTGGCGGTTTCCGGTCCTGCCACGCCTTCGATTGCGCCGCGACCGAAACGCTCGGGATACTTCGACAGTTTCTTCTCAAGCGTATAGGCCGCAAACGCCGCGATCACGGAGCCGCCGCCCGGCAGGATGCCGAGCGCGGAGCCGAGGATCGTGCCGCGGCCAATGGCGGGCGCGGCGGCAATCAGGTCGGCGCGGGTCGGCATCAGGCCGGTGATCTTGGCTTGCACGATGTCGCGGTTGTGCGTGACCTCGAGATTGCGCAGCACTTCGGCAAAGCCGAATACGCCCATCGCGATCACGACGAATCCCAGTCCGTCGGCGAGTTCCGGTATGTTGAAGTTGAGGCGCCCTGCTCCGGTCTCGAGATCCGAACCGATCATCGACAGCACCAGACCGACCAGAATCATGGCGATCGCCTTGACCACCGAGCCCTTCGCCAGCACCACCGCGAAGATCAGGCCGAGCACCATCAGCGAGAAATATTCCGCGGGCCCGAACATCAGCGCGATGCTCGTGAGCGGAGCGGCCGCCGCGGCGATGATCACGGTCGCGACGCAACCCGCAAAGAACGAGCCGATTGCCGCAATCGCCAAAGCGGGACCGGCACGGCCCTGCTTCGCCATCTGGTGACCATCGAGCGTGGTCACCACGGACGCAGATTCGCCTGGTATGTTCACCAGGATCGCGGTGGTCGATCCGCCATACATCGCGCCGTAGTAAATGCCCGCGAGCATGATCAGCGCGCCGACCGGCGGGAGGCCGTAGGTGATCGGCAGCAGCATCGCGATGGTGGCGACCGGACCGAGCCCGGGAAGCACGCCGATCAGCGTGCCGACCAGCGCACCGATAAGACACAGCAACAGGTTCTGCGGCGAGGCCGCGACACTGACGCCGAACGCGAGATTGTTAATGAGATCCCACATGACGCGTCACCGGGGCCAGAGCTGAAGCGGCAGATTGAGCCCGTAGATAAAAAGCCCAACGCTGGCTGCCGTGAGCACGGCCGACCAGATCACGCTTTCGACCCAGCGCACATCCTTCGAGGCGGCGGCTGCGATCATTAGCGTGAAGAAGCTCGATATGATGAGTCCCCACGGCCGCACCGTCGCGCCGAAAAAAACAATGGAGGCAATAAACAGGAACGGCGCGCGAATGCCCCATCTTTCGAGTGGAGGCCCGTGCGAGATCAGGCCGCCGACCGCGATGATCGCCGACACTCCGACCAGCAACCAGCCGAACAGGCGCGGCGCAGTTCCCGGACCAAAAGCGAAGCCGCGCATGCCTGGAAGGTCGCTGCCCGCCCAGAGCGTGAACAGCCCGAATAGCAGGAGTGCAACTCCACCCCAAAAATCCTGCGGATTTTTGATCAGTCCGCGAGCCTGCGGCCCCTCTGCCGGCTCGACCATGCGCTCGGCCATCAGCCACCCCCCAACGCCAGTAGTTCTACCATATTCCCCCGGCGGTCTTCGCCCAACTTGAGCCTTTTGTCTAGTTCATCGCCGGCCTGAACCGAAGAAACAATCATCGTCTGTCAGACCAAACCGGCAGCGCCGATTGCCGCAGCGATAAAGAAAATCCAGAGCGGATTCACCCTGCTGAGATATCCAGTTGTCGCGGTGGTTAAAGTTATGGCAGCGGCCATCCAACCGGAATCATTTGCCGAAGCAAGGATCCATGCGCTCGCAGCCAGCAGGCCGATGGAAACCGGAACCAGCCCGGACTGAATCGCAGCGCGAAATGGTGCATCGCGAAAACGATCCCAGACGCGAGCGATGAAATAAGTCGCAATGCATGTCGGGCCCACCATCGCAACCGTTGCGACCAGCGCGCCCGCCACTCCCGCGACCTGATATCCGATCAGCGTGGTGATGATGACGTTGGGCCCCGGCGTCACCTGCGCAATCGCGAACAGGTCCGAGAATTGCTGGTCGGTGAGCCAGCCTTCGAGATGCACCGCAATCCGGTACATTTCAGGAATTGCCGCATTCGCTCCGCCGATTGCGAACAGCGACAGCAATGCAAAATGTCCGGCAATGACAGCGAGCGGATCGGCGGGTTTCATCGCCGTTGCCACCACCATGCGAGCGCGATGCTAGCAGGCGCAAGCACCGCAAGCGTCGCGACCAGCGGCCAGCGCGCGACACCGATTGCAAGGAAGGCCGCGGCCATCACCAACGGCGCCGGCCCAAATCCCTTGCGCAGGATCGGTTCCGCCATTTTTGCGATCACCGCGATCATCAGACCGATGGCGGCCGCGGCGATGCCGGTTAGAATGCGGCGCAGGATATCCACATCGCCGTAGAGCGCATAGAGCGCGGCCAGAGCGGTCGCGATCAGCGCCGGTGGACCGAGCAGCCCAAGCAACGCGACCGCGGCGCCGGCAGCGCCTCCGATGCGCGAACCGAACACGACCGACAGGTTGACCACGTTCGGTCCCGGCAAAAATTGCGCGAGCGCGAACGTCTCGTTGAACTCCTCCGCACTCATCCATTTCTTGTCGTCGACGATGAGCCGGCGAGCCCAAGGCAGGATCACCCCGAAACCCGATACGGAAATTTTCGCGAAGCCGAGAAACAGTTCGAGAAGCGTGATGGCAGGCGGCGATTTGGCAGGCGGCGATGACGGAGGCGACGGGGACGGAGGCGGCGGGGACGTCGATTCTGACATCCCGCACCTATATCACGCCGACACGCGTGCGGGCTGAGTTGTACTTGCTAGGCGGTCGCCAGCGTCACGCTGACGGGCTCTGGCTCCTCATCCGCGCAAGGGCACGACTGCTTTCGCCCGGCGCCGCGGATGGAACTTTTTTTCGGACATACCGTTAGGCGTCGATAGGAGTGCGAGCGTCCGAGGGTGCGCTGCCCAATGGCGGAAGGACGCGGCGGCTGTTGGACCGGAATTGACGCGTGGATGTACGAGACAACAAACTAGCGAGGACCGGCGTCACCGGGCTCGACGATATTCTCAACGGCGGTTTGACACGGGGCAATATTTTCCTGCTCGAGGGCGAGCCTGGCGCCGGCAAGACAACGGTCGCGCTACGCTTCCTGATCACCGGGGCCGAAAACGGCGAGCGCTGTCTTTACGTGACGTTGTCGGAATCGGCGCGCGAGCTGCGCGAAGGAGCGGCCTCGCATGGCTGGGACCTGAGCGAACGAATCACGGTGTTCGAATTGCTGCCGCCGGAAAGCGTACTCGACGGCGACCGGCAGCAAAGCCTGCTCTATTCTTCCGATCTGGAACTCGGCGAGACCACACGGCAAATCTTCGATGCGGTCGAGAAGACCAAACCTGATCGCGTCGTGCTCGACAGCTTGTCGGAAATCAGGCTGCTGGCCCAGAACTCGCTTCGCTACCGGCGGCAGATCCTGGCCATCAAGCATTATTTCTCGCGCTACAGCGCAACGGTGCTCATGCTCGACGACATGACGGCCGAGCCGGGCGACAAGACCGTGCACAGCGTCGCCCATGGCGTCATCAGACTGGAGCAGCATACGCCCGACTACGGCGCGGAGCGGCGGCGCTTGAGAATTCAGAAATATCGTGGTCGTCGTTATCGCGGCGGCTATCACGACTTCACCATCAGGAAGGGCGGCGTGGTCGCCTTTCCCCGGCTGGTCGCGAACGAACATCGTGCCAAAATTCCGCGCTTCACCATCGCGACCCGGATTGCGCCACTCAATGACCTGCTCGGTGGCGGTATCGATTCCGGTTCAAGCACGCTGATCCTCGGTCCGTCGGGTACCGGCAAGACCTTGGCCGCGATCAGTTTCGCAATGGACGCGATTGCGCGCGGCGAGAAGGCTGCGCTGTTCGTGTTCGACGAAGAGCTCGGTTTGCTGTTCGAGCGAATGAAGACGGTAGGAATCGAGCTGGAAAAACTGCGGGACCGCGGCGCTCTCGTGATCGCGCAGGTGGACGCGGCCGAAATGACGCCGGGCGAATTCGCACACATGGTGAGGACCGTCGTCGACGACGAAAAAATCCGTACCGTCCTGATCGACAGCCTCAACGGCTACCAGGCGGCGATGCCGCAGGAAAATGCGCTCATCCTGCATATGCACGAACTGCTGCAATATCTGAACCGCCAAGGCGCCGCGACATTCATCACCGTTGCGCAGCACGGGCTTGTCGGTGACATGCAGACGCCGGTCGATATCACCTATCTGGCCGATACCGTCATCCTGCTGCGCTATTTCGAGACGTTGGGGGAAGTGCGCCGGGCCATCTCGGTGATCAAGAAGCGCGCCGGCGTTCACGAGAACACGATCCGTGAATACTGGATCGACAAGTCCGGGCTCAATGTCGGGACACCGTTAAAGGATTTCCAAGGCGTGCTCCGCGGCGTTCCGATCTTTGCCGGCACGGCGGTCGCGTTGAGCGGCGCAGCCGCGCTTAGCGAGCCGCCACGGTGACCGGGGGACACCTCTCCGAACGGGCCTTGATCCTCACACCGACCGGTCGCGACTCGCAGGTGGCGAGCGAATTGCTGGCCGAAGCAGAATTGGCGGCGCAAACCGTCCCCGATCTGCCCGCCCTGCTGACAGAACTCGGCCGCGGCGCCGGTTTGGCCGTGATCGCCGACGAGGCGCTTCGCACTGCCGACATCGCACCGCTGGCACGATGGCTGGACATGCAGCCTGCCTGGTCGGACATCCCTCTTCTGATCCTGACCCGTCAGGGCGCCGGTCCGGAGAAGAATCCGGCTGCGGCCAGGCTCGCCGAAGCGCTTGGCAACGTCGCCTTTGTCGAACGCCCGTTTCACCCGACGACATTTGTCAGCGTCGTTCGCACAGCGATGCGCAACCGGCGTCGGCAGTATCAGGCCCGGTCGCTGCTGGAAGAGCTTGCGCGCGAGCGCAGCGCATTGTCCGAATTGACCCGGACGCTCGAGCAGCGCGTGCAGGAGCGCACGAGCGAGTTGATGCGCGAGGCGGCGCAGCGCTCGCAGATCGAGGAGCAGTTGCGTCAGGCGCAAAAGATGGAGAGCCTCGGACAACTGACCGGCGGCGTCGCGCACGACTTCAACAATCTGCTGATGGCGGTCATGGGCAATCTCGAATTGCTCCGCAAGCGGGTGCCCGACGAGCCGCGCCTGCATCGACTCATCGACAGCGCATTGCAGGGCGCCAAACGCGGTGCGACGCTGACACAGCGCCTCCTCGCCTTTGCCCGGCAACAGGATTTGCGGCCGGTTTCCATCGATCTGATCTCGCTGATCCACGACATGACGGATTTGCTGGAGCGCTCGCTCGGACCTCAGGTCCAGCTCCATTTCACCTATCCGGCCTCAGTTCCTCCGGCGCTGGTCGATCCCAACCAGTTCGAACTGGCCCTGCTCAATCTCGCGATCAATGCCCGCGATGCCATGCCCGACGGCGGCGCGATCCATATCGAGGTCGAGCCGAAGGATCGTCCGGAGCCATCGACCTTGAAGCCCGGCAAATATCTGCGGGTCAGGGTCGCCGATACCGGCACCGGCATGGATGCCAAGACACTGGCGCGCGCGACCGAACCGTTTTTCTCCACCAAGCCGGTCGGCCGCGGGACCGGTCTTGGCTTGTCGATGGTGCACGGACTGATGGTGCAACTCGGCGGCGTGGTCGACATCGACAGCAAGCCTGGCAGGGGCACCAATGTCGATCTGTGGATTCCGGTCGCGGTCACGGCGCCTGAAGTCGAGCAGGAGAACGTCGACACCACCGTGCCCGAGCGCGGTTCGACGGTCCTGCTGGTCGACGACGACCCGTTGATCGCGACCAGCGCGGTCGACATGCTGGAAGACATCGGACACACCGTCATCGAGGCCAATTCCGGACAGGATGCGCTCGAGATCCTGCGCAGCGACCGGTCGATCGATATCCTGGTCACCGACCATTCCATGCCGGGGATGACCGGCATGGAGCTCGCACGGGCGACCCGGGAAATCCGTCCCGATATCCCGATCCTGCTGGTGACGGGATTTGCCGACCTGGCGGAGGACACGAGCCTGACCTTGCCGCGCCTCGGCAAGCCGTACAGCCAGGACCAGTTGCGGACGGAGCTGGCCCGGCTGCTCACCGCCTCCAGGGCGGTTGTTGCAGTCTGACGATTAGCCGATCATCCGCCCAGCTTGCTTGCGATCAGCGAGGTCCACGCAGGACTATCGCCTACTCACGCGCTTTTATCTTGAAGCCTGACGACTTGATCACTTTAGCCCACCTTTCTGTTTCCTGCGCGATGAGCGCCGCAAAATCGGCGGACGATCCGGTGCGCACCGTTGCGCCAAGCCCGACAAGCCGCGCCCGCACGCCCGGATCGGAAAGACCGGCATTGATCTCCTTGTTGAGCGCCTCGACGATGTCGGCGGGTGTCCCCTTGGGCGCGCCCATACCGGCGACCGCGAATGCCTCGAATCCCGGGACGTATTCATGCAGGGCGGGCACGCCCGGCAACGTCTCGGAACGCTCCTTGGTCGTGACGGCAAGAGGACGCAAGCTCCCCGATCTGATGTGCTGGATCGAGGCGGGGATGTTTTCGAAGGCGGCGTGTATGCGGCCCCCGAGCATATCGGTGAACATAGGCACGGAGCCGCGGTAGGGGACGCTGACAAACTCAACACCGGTTGCGAGCTTGAAGGCTTCCGCGGCGAGGTTTGAAACCGTCCCGAGACCGGAGCTACCCATGTTGATCTTGCCCGGGTTTGCCTTGGCATAAGCAATAAACTCGGGAACCGTTGTGGCCGGAATTGCGGGGATGACCTCCAGCACAAGCGGCTGAGTCGTAAGGCTCGCGACCGGCGCAATGTCGCGCACGAAATTGTATTTCAGATCATCGTACAGGGCGCCGTTGATCAAATTGCTCGTGGTGGTCGCAAGCAGCGTGTAGCCATCCGCCGGTGCCCGGACCACAGCTTCGGTCGCCAGATTGGTGCCAGCGCCCGGCAGGTTCTCGACGATGAAAGTCTGACCAAGCCGCGTTTGCAGCCAGTCGGTGATAACGCGCGTGAGAATGTCGGCGCCTCCGCCAGCCGGAAAGCCAACCATCACACGCACCGGACGCGTTGGATATGCGGTGGCAGAGGCTCGACCGGATACCCATGGAGAAATGGCAGAGCCAGCCACAAGCGATAGAACCTGACGGCGATCGACAATCATGGTGCTGATCCTTGCGAGATTTCAGGGTCGATGTCGTGTCGCGTTAAAGATCGTCCGAAAGCGCTCCGAAGTCATTGACATCGTTATGAAACGTTCTGAATTCTTGTGAAGCGCCCCACCCCGTGCCACCATCGACACGCCGGAATTCAGCAGCTGACCCAACACTTTGCTAACCATGCGTGCTCCAGAGATCATTCGCTTTGGTGCGTTCAGGCTTGTCCCAGCGCGCCGTGAACTCCTGTTTCGCGGCACCCAGGTCACGCTCGGGTCGCGCGCGTTCGATCTGCTGATGGCGCTGGTCCGCAGGCCAGGACAGCTCGCGGCAAAAGACGCGCTGATGGCCGAGGTATGGCCCGGCACAATCGTCGACGAGAACAATCTGGCTGCGCAAATCTCGGCCCTCCGCAAAATTTTGGCGGGCGATCCGGCACTGTCGCGGTGCCTGCAAACCGTTCCCGGCCGCGGATACCGTCTCGTGGCGGAGATCGAGGTCGAAACCAATTCCGCCAGCGTAAACAAACCGTTGACCCACAGCGTGAGCGGAGAAGCGCTATCGCTGGTCGTATTGCCGTTCTCGAACCTGAGCAGCGATGCCGAGCAGGCCTTCTTCGCCCAGGGTCTCGGCCAGACCGTCGCAACCGACCTGTCGCGCATCTCCGGATTGCTCGTGATCTCGTCAACGACCGCGGCGGCCTTCGAGGGGAAGGGACTCGACGTCAGACAAATCACCCGCGAACTCGGCGTGAAATACGCGCTCACCGGCAGCGTTCAGCGCAGCGATCGTAACCTGCGGATCAATGCGCAGCTGGTCGATGGTCAAAGCGGCCTGCAGATCTGGTCGGATCTGTTCGACGGTGACGCCACCGACCTGCTGGCGCTGCAGGACCGGATAACGGGCCGCATCGCCAATACGATTGGACGTGAGATTTTCGTCGCCGCCGCAAGGGATGGAGAGGCGCGCGATATCAATCCGAAGGCCAGCGACCTTTTCATGCGCGGAATCGCGGCAGACAACAGACCACAGTCGCTCGAATGCTTGCAGGAACAAGAGGTCTTGTTCGGACGGGCCGTGGAGCTCGATCCGAACCACAGCGATGCGCTCGCCCGGCTTTCCCGAGCCATCGTGATTCAGGTGACGCAGAGCCATGCTCCCTCACCCCACAAAGACGACATGCTGATGCGGGGTGTCAGCGCAGCTGAGCGCGCGTTGGCTCTCGATCCAGGCAACGCCCGCGCCCATTACGCGATGGGGCTGGTTCACGTCCTGCGGGGCGATTTCGAGCGCTCGGCGCTCGCCAACGAGACCGCGATCGCGCTGGATCGCAACTTTGCGCTCGCCCACAACAACCTTGGAAACTCGCTGGTTCACCTCGGGAGGGGCAAGGAGGCCTTGGCGGCGGTGGAAACCGCTTTGCGGCTCGATCCGCGCGGCCCGCAGCTTGGGGCGTTCTGGACGACCGCGGGGTTTGCTCGCCTCCTGCTCGGAGACCGCGCCGAAGCCGTCGTCTGCTTCCTGCGCGGGCGAGAGGCAAATCCCAAACTCCCGCGCGCCCATTTCGGGGCGGCGGTCGCCCTGGCGATCACCGACGATGTCCCGGCGGCCAAAGTTGCGGCGGGCGAGTTGCTCAAATTGGTTCCGCAATATCGTTTGTCGCAGACGATCGATTCCTACCAGCCATTGTCGCCGCCTCGCTACCGGCAATTCTACGATGACGTGCTCCGCCCCGGGGCGATCGTGGCCGGGGTTCCAGTGTGATTTCCTCCGGTCCGAGCTTTAAGCGATCTTGTCCGGGAGACGATTCTGGGGGCCGAGGATCGGGACTTCTTCGAGCATTGCGATCGCCGCGAACCGACCGGAACCCCATCACAGTCAGATTTTCAAAAAAATAGGTTTTTTTTCATATGAATCGCTTTGCCGCTCTTCCCTCCCGGCGGCGCTGCCCATATATTCGTCCTGCCGGCGCAAGCCGGCTATGGCGATAAACGGACTTCGTAATAAACCTTTCGGACCCGGGGGCAGTGCCCGGCGCCTCCACCAGCAGCGGCCGATACCAGTGGCCGGCCGTTGCTGATGGGGGCGAAACAGGATCGACGAGGGCGTAAAGGTTGTACTTTCGCTCGGTATGGTACCCGCCGTTATCGGGCCAAACGTATAGTTGCCAACGACAACTATGCTCCGGTTGCTCAGGCCGCGTAAGCGGTTTGAAAAACCAAGCCTAAAGCCCTGACGGGTTAAGCTCCGTCAGGCGGGGTTCGGAGGCACCTGGCAACAGAAGCCTCCACTCGTTTCCACACAGGCTTTTGTCCGCGCCGCGGCTGCCCACGGGCTGACGGGAGGGCTGCGGCGGGCTACCATCGCGGACGATTCTCAAAGGCGGCTTTCTGGTGCAAACACCAATGGCGACCGACCATATCCGTTACGATCTCCTGGCCCAGGACGCCCTGCGCGGCCTGGTGCGCAAGGTTCTGTCCGACGCCGCCAAGAGCGGGCTGCCGGGCGAGCATCATTTCTCGATCTCGTTCCGCACCGACGCGGAGGGCGTGAAGATGTCGCCGCGCCTGCGCGAACAATTCCCGCAGGAAATGACCGTCATCCTGCAATATCAGTTCTGGGACCTGAAGGTGACCGACACCGGCTTCGAGGTCGGATTGTCGTTCGGCGGCGTGCCGGAAAAACTCGGCGTGCCCTTCAACGCCATCAAGAGCTTCTTCGATCCGTCGGTGCAGTTCGGCCTGCAATTCGAGACCATCGAAGCGGAGACCGTGGCGCTGGTCGAGACCGGCCAGCCGCCGGCCGCGGTGACGCCGGCGATCCCCGCCGCCGCAACCGAGCCGAAAGGCGACGGCAAGACCGCCGACGCCGCCGGCGACAAGCCGTCCGGCGAAGTGGTCCGGCTCGATCGCTTCCGCAAGAAATAGTTTCGATCAATTCCGGGTCGTGTTCGGTCTTGCGGCTTTGGCGCGCCAGCGCGTGACGCTACACTGGCCGCATGACCAAATCCCAGAGCAAGACCCGATCCGCTGACAGCAAGCGCCGTCAAGGCGGATCCGATCCGGCCAAGACCCGCAGCGAGACCCGCAGCGAGACCGACAGCTTCGGTCCCATTGACGTGCCCGCCGATCGCTATTGGGGCGCGCAGACCCAACGCTCGCTGCAGAATTTCAGGATCGGCGGCGACCGCATGCCGGAGTCGCTGATCCGCGCGTTCGGCATCGTCAAGCGCGCCGCTGCGGAAACCAACATGCAGCTCGGCACCCTCGACAAGAAGCGCGGCAACGCGATCGTCGATGCCGCACAGGAGGTGATCGACGGCAAGATGTCCGGCGAATTCCCGCTGGTGATCTGGCAGACCGGCTCCGGCACCCAGACCAACATGAATCTCAACGAAGTCATTGCCAACCGCGCCAACGAAATGCTGGGCGCGCCACTCGGATCGAAAACGCCGGTTCATCCGAACGACGCCGTCAATATGAGCCAGTCATCGAATGACAGCTTCCCGACGGCCATGCATATCGCGGCGGTGCTGGACATTACCAACGAGCTGATCCCGGCGCTCGAGCATCTCTATGACGCGCTGCACGTGAAGGAGAAGGACTTCGCCAAGATCGTGAAGATCGGCCGCACCCACACCCAGGACGCGACCCCGCTCACCCTTGGCCAGGAATTTTCCGGCTATGCCGCGCAGCTCAAATTCGGCATCGCCCGCATCAAGCTTGCGGTGAAAGAACTCTATCCGCTGGCGCAGGGCGGCACCGCGGTCGGCACCGGCCTGAACGCGCACCCGAAATTTGCGGGCCTGTTTGCCAAGCGCGCCGCGGCGATCACCGGCTTTCCTTTCGTCAGCGCGCAGAACAAGTTCGAGGCGCTGGCCACGCACGACTCCTATGTGTTCGTGCATGGCGCGCTCAACGCGATGGCCACCGGGCTGTTCAAAATTGCGAACGACATTCGCCTGCTCGGCTCCGGCCCGCGCTCAGGTCTCGGTGAACTGATCCTGCCGGAGAACGAGCCGGGCTCGTCGATCATGCCGGGCAAGGTCAACCCAACCCAGGCCGAGGCGCTGACCATGGTGTGCTGCCAGGTGTTCGGCAATCACACCACCATCACCGTCGCTGCGAGTCAGGGCCATTTCGAACTGAATGTGTTCAAGCCGGTGATCGCGTTCGCGATGTTGCAATCGATCCGGCTGCTGGCGGATGCGTCGCGCTCCTTCACCGACAATTGCGTCACCGGCATCCGCGCCAATGAATCTCGCATCCGCGAATTGATGGAGCGTTCGTTGATGCTCGTCACCGCGCTCGCGCCAAAGATCGGATACGACAACGCCGCGAAGGTTGCCAAACGCGCGCATCAAAATGGGACAACGCTGAAGCACGAGGCCGTCACCGGCGGCTTTGTCAGCGCCGAGGAGTTCGACCGGCTGGTGCGTCCTGAGCTTATGATTCGACCGCACTGACCGAAATTTTTCGGCACCTTCCGGCAACATGGTCCGGCATGTTTCAAACTTTCTGCGATCGGCTTAAGCCTGCGAAAACTGCGATTCCTGTTCGTTGCCAATTCCGCCTTGCCCCTGCCACGCTAAAGGCGCAATCAACAGCCGGTATGCGTCAATAGATTTGGGCCCTTGGGGGGTCCAAAGATAGCCGGTAACGGACCGGGTCTTTGATGGGCGACGTCTTGAATCTTCGGCTGGCGCGGAAGAAGCGTGACCGGCAGCGTGATGCGGATAACGCTGCGGCACGTCGACTGTTACATGGTCGATCGAAGGCGGAGCGCAAACTGGAAGGGGCGCAACGTGACAAGTCTGCAAGCAATCTCGACGGCCACCGGATTGGAAGCGGAGAGGCCAATGAAGTCACCGGTCGTGAAACGATCGATCGTGATAGCAGGACATAAGACCAGCGTTAGTCTTGAAGATGCTTTCTGGAAGGGCCTCAAGGAAATCGCCGACGCACGCGGCATGACGTTGTCGGACATCGTTGCGAATATCGACTCGCAACGGCGGCACGGCAATCTGTCGTCCGCAATCAGGCTGTTCGTACTCGATCACTATCGCGGGCAATCGCTCGACAGGGATATGCGCCGCTAGCCGCGGGGTCATCCTTCGTCATTCCGGGTTGTCGGGCACGCCAGGGCCCGGGGGACATCGCGGAATGACGACGAGCCCCGCCGCGGGGTTCACTTTCTCGATCTTGGATGCATCGGTCACTCCGAGGCATCGCACGAATTCCAGGACTTAGAAGATCGGCCGTACGGTCTGCGGCGGAAATGGCCGCACGGCGGACGGCGGCGGCGGCGGTGAACCGATCGGTTGCGGAAACGGATTGGCTCCGCCCGGACGTGACGGCTCCTCGCGTTGCGGCTCCACTCTCGGCTGCGGGCGGCGATCGCTCGCCGACGGCCTGATCTCGATCGCCGGCGGCAGCGGCTGAACCGCAGGCTGCGGCGGCTTGCGCCGCGGCGGCGCCACAGCGGCATCCGGCTTTTGCGGCGCGGTCTCTTTCGCCGGCGCGGCCGGTGAATCCTCCACGGGAAGCCCCTGCTCGATCGCTTCGATCTTCTTCGTCTGCCGCTCCACCGAGCGCAACGCCAGCCATCCTGTCAGCGACGAGACATCCAGCACCCGCTCCGGATTTCCAACAGGCCCGCGAAGCTGCACCGCAACCTCCGGCCGCAGCGAGGTGCCGTCCGCCGGGCCCGACATGGCGAGCCGCACATCGATGCGTCCGTTCGAGAAATCGTAGGCCCCGGTGACCGCGAGGTCGGCGGCATCGGCGCGTGCGTTGAAGCTGTCGATACGGGCGACACCGGCGGCAATGATCAGCGTCGCTTCCGCATGCGGCACCAGCAGCGGACCCGCATCGAGGCCGTTCCGGGCGAGTTCGCGCACCCGCGGCGCATCGATCGGAAGTCCCTGATCGACGCTATGGGTCGCGGCCGCAAAGACCTTCGGGTCCAGCGATGCAAAGCGCGCATGATCGAACACCAGCGTGCCGGTACCGTTGAGCGAACCGACCAGCGCCCGCGGACTTCGTCCGAGCCCCTCCAGTTGCAGGGTCAACGCCGCCTGCCCCGTCAGCGGTGCGGCGCCATCGCCGAACAGCAATTGCGTGGCATCGGCACCCGTCACCGCGATGCGCCCCTGCAGGCCGAGCGTGTCGGAACTGCGCCGGATCGTCATCTCGCCCGAAAGGAGTCCGCCAAGGAGTTCACCCGCGATATCCTCCACGACCACGTCGGAGCCGGAAAAGCGCAACGCGGACGCAAATTTCGTTGCCTGCCAGGATGGCGTGAGGCTCGCCTGCGCGGCACTGATCGTCATCCGGCCGGACAATTCGGGCAGCGCCGGCATCACAAACGGCGCCTCGCTCCACAGCCTGTCGCCTTTGGCGGGCGCGGTGCTCCCGATCGCCGTGGCCAGCACCGCGCCGATGTCGATCCTGTCGGTGCGCAATTCGCCGTCGATGGCGAGCGGCTCGCCGTAGACGAGGCCCAGCCGGCCCCGCACGGCCGAGCCCGCAAGATTTGCCGTCACATCGTTGAACTGAACGCCCAGAGCATCGCTCTGCAGGCGGGTCTTCAACGTGACCGGCACAGGCCTGGCGCTGCCGGGAAGCAAAAGGCTGGCGGCGCCGACGGCAATATCGAGCGACATGCGGCCGGCATCGCCGGCGAAGGGTCGAATGCCGCCGCTGGCGCGGATATCGAGATTGGCGGATACGATACGGCTGTCGAGTTGAAGATCGCCCGCAAGCGGGCCTTTCAGCGAAAGCGTATAGCTGCCCGGCTGCCGTGGCGCCGACACGACGCGTTCGGCAGCGGCAAGCCGCAGCAGGGCATTCACGTCGCCCGCATCGAGCGAGCCTTCAAGCGAGACATCGGCTTGTCCGGGATCGTTCCATTGTCCGGCGAGCGCCGCCTTCAGCCTGAGATCGACCGCGCCGAGCGGCCCTTCGAGCGAAATGGTGGCGCGGCTGTTTTCGGCTTTGCCGGCAGGCTCGACCGCGATGGTGCCGGCAAGTTTCCCGGGCGCCGCAGCCTGTGCCGCGCGCTGCAGCGGCTCGGAAAGAGAGGCCGGCGAGCGCGCGGCGAGCGTGGCCAGGCCCTTGGCGTCACGCATGGCGAGATTGAACGATATCGATCCACGCCGCGCCTGCGTGTCGATGCCGCCCTTGCCGTCAACCGCAATGCCGGCGAGGTCTCCGACCGAAAACCGCTCGATCGAAAGCGCGCCGGACTTGAGCGACAATTGCACATTGGCGGCATCCGCATCGACGCCGAGAAACCGCAGCCGCTTGAGCGACAGGGCCAGCGACACGTCATGCGGCTGTGCGAGATCCGGAAGCGCCTTGAGCGAGCCGGCGGTGTCCATCAACGCGTCGATATCGAGTTCGTCGGCGCGCAACGTCGCGGTGAAATTCGCGGGCTCGGTCGCGGTTGCGAAACTGTAGACGACATCGCCATCGAATGTCTTGCGGTCGAACGCCGCCTGCATGCGCTCGACGGCCACCTTTTCACCGCCGATCGTCACTTCGCCCCGAAACCGGATCGGCCGCGCCGGCACGACACTTCCGCCGGATTTCCCCTCCAGCCAGTCGGCGAAGACGCGCGGATCGGACGAGGTCAGGCTGACCGGACCCGAGAACGTCAGATGATCGCCGGCCTTGTCGATCCGTCCGCCCGCCTGCAACTGGGTGAAACCGGGCGCGCGCGCTTCGAACCCGCTCAACGCCATTTCGCCGCGCCGGAATTCGATATCGCCACGGATATTCTGCAGGTTGGCGCCGCCGAGCGTCAGCGAGTCCACGCCGAACCCGACCTGGGTCGGGATCGGCGGCCCGATGATCCGTTCGGCCGCCGTGACCAGCGCGGCCAGTGCATCGCGGGGCGACAGCCTGGCGTCGCCGCTGCCGAAAAGCTTGTCGGCATCGAGCGTGCGCGCCGAGAGCACGGCATCGAGCCGTGGCCGCGCGCCGAATTTTGCTTCCGCGGTGCCATTCAGCTTCAGCGCGCGCTCGTCGGGGCCATAACTGAATTCGACCTGCTCCATTAAAGCCGAGGCCGCATTCGCCTTCACCCGCGCGCTGATGCGCCAGGGCTCTGCGGTATCGCCCTTGTCGCCCTTCACCGACACGCGCCGCGCGATGCTCGCGGTTCCCTCGAACCGGGGCGCGCCATCGTTGGCGGCCAGCAGGCCCTCGAACTCGGCTGCGACCGGCCGGTCGGCGGGATCGATGGTGAGCTTGATGCGCGAGCCATTCGGCTCCGGCCGTGCGGTCGCGATCCGGTAGCCATAGAGCGCGCCGTCCAGCACGAAGGCGCCTTCGCCGCGGATCGGGCCGCGCAGCGCTTTCACTTCGCCATTGAACCAGGCCTTGGTCAGGGTGGCGTTGGTCCCGCTCGCCGCGTCGGTGAAGTGAAGGCTGGCATCCTCGACCACCAGCTTGTCGATCGACAGCGTTTCGGTGTTCACGCCCGCGAGTGCGTTCGGCAGCAAGGCCTGCCCGTCCTTCGTCAGCGACACACGGATTTCGGGCGCGATCACCCGTAATTCGACCGCCTGGAACCGGCCGGACAGAAGCGGCGGCAGTGCGAATTCGATCCCGAGCGCCTTGGCGCGCAAACTCTGGGCATCGCCCGGCTTGCCGACCTCGACACCCGACAGGACCAGCGACGGCGAGGGCAACAGCCGCACGTCCATCGGACCGGTGACCCGAACCGGCAGCCCGATCGCCTGGCTGGCCTGCTGCTCGAACGTCGCGCGATGCGCGTTCCAATCGATGAAATACGGCCCGAACAACGCCGCGAGCAGCGCCAGAATCGCGGCAATCGCCAAGGTCAGCAGTGTTGCCTGCACGGATCCACCTGAATCGCCCACCGCAAGATGAGCCCGTCTCTCCCGCACTGCAAGGCGAAGGCTGTGGCAGGACCTGTCTATTGTGATCGCAGACCTGAATACCGCTCTTTGGCGGCGATTCTATGATGCGAATGCGTTCATCCCTCCCCGCTTGCGGGGAGGGCCAGGCAACGCGATGGAGGCATAGAAAGCCGCGCGTTCCGGTTCGAGCGATTAGTCCGCCGGAACCAGCTTGCCCGGATTCATGATCTCGTCCGGATCGAGCGCTGTCTTGATCGCGCGCATCGCGGCGAGCGCCGGCGCGCCGTGCTCGGCGAGCAGGTATTTCATCTTGCCCTGCCCCACACCATGCTCGCCGGTGCAGGTTCCGCCCATCGCCAGAGCCCGTTCGGTGAGCCGGGACAGGAATTTCTGCGTGGCCGCCATCTCGGTGGCATCGTTCACATCGACCACCAGCGCGACATGAAAATTGCCGTCGCCGACATGGCCGACGATTGGCCCGAGCAGGCCGGTCTCCTGCAGATCGGTCTGGGTCTCGACCACGCATTCGGCGAGCCGCGAGATCGGCACGCAGACGTCGCTCGCCAGCGGCTGGCAATTCGTCCGCAGCGCCTTCGCCGCCCAGTAGCCGTCATGGCGCGCCTGCCATAGCCGCGTGCGATCTTCGGCCTTCGCGGTCCACTCGAACGGGCCGCCGCCGAGATCGGCGGCAATCTCGCCGAAGCGCTGCGACTGTTCCGCGACGCCCGCCTCGGTGCCGTGAAATTCCAGCAGCAGCAGTGGGCTTTCCGGCAGGGTCAGCTTGGAATAGGCGTTGCACGCCTTCACCTGCACTTCGTCGAGCAGTTCGATGCGGGCCACCGGGATGCCGGACTGGATGGTGAGGATGGTGGCATTGCAGGCCGCCTCCACCGACGGGAACGGGCAGATCGCCGCCCCGATCGATTCCGGGATGCCGTGCAGCTTCAGGGTCAGTTCGGTGATCACGCCGAGCGTGCCCTCGGAGCCGACGATCAGGCGGGTAAGGTCGTAACCGGAGGACGACTTGCGCGCGCGGGTCGACGTGGTCATGACCTCGCCATTGGCGAGCACGACCTTCAGCGCCATCACATTGTCCTTCATCGTGCCGTAACGCACCGCATTGGTGCCGGACGCCCGGGTCGCCGCCATGCCGCCGAGCGAAGCATCGGCACCGGGATCGATCGGGAAGAACAGGCCCTGATCGCGCAGATGCTCGTTCAATTGCTTGCGGGTGACGCCGGGTTCGATCACGCAATCGAGGTCTTCGGCATGCACCGCGAGGATCCGGTTCATGTCGCGGAAATCGATGGAGACGCCGCCCTGCGGTGCGTTGACATGACCCTCGAGCGAGGTGCCGGTGCCGAACGGGATCACCGGTACTTTATACCGGGCGCAGATGCGCACCGCCTCCTGCACGTCGGCGGTGCTTTGCGGAAACACAACGGCGTCCGGCGGCTGGTTCTCGATCCAGGTCGTGGTGTGGCCGTGCTGTTCGCGCACCGCTTGCGAGGTCACGAGGCGATTGCCGAAGGCCTTTGCCAAATCGCCGATCGCGGCTTCGATCGCGCGCGTGTCACGTTTCTTGTCGGAATATTTTGCAGCAGCAACGGCCATCGGCGCCCTCATGCGAAAAGAGAGCGCCGACCCTAGCAGAGAGGCGGATGGCCGCAAGCAAGTCGCCGCAATCCTGGCATTGCGTCACCGCCCCAACGAGAACGGGATGGGCAGATCCCGGTCCGGGCTTTCGGCAAGGCTTCCGATGGCGCGACACGCCCCGTAACGGGATCAGCATCGACGACCCGGGCCGACCAGGGCGGCGCCGCAAAATTATCTAAAATGCCCTGTTTGCTTGGGTTTTCGATTTACACAAAGACGCACCTGCATCACAATTCGCGACATGCTGGACCGAACCGATTTTGAGCCCGTTTTCTTCGCGCCGTTTGTTTCGTCGGTGATGTCCGTCGATCCGGCCTGGATCGATCCGAACGGCCACATGAACATGGCCTATTATCATGTGCTGTTCGATCGCGGCGTGGACGAGATGTACACCCTTGCCGGCTTCGGCTGGGATTATCTGAAGGAGCGCAACCACTCCTTTTTCACCGCCGAGGTGCACCTGCGCTATCTGCGCGAATTGAAAGAGGGCGATCCCGTCCGGGTGACATTCCAGCTGCTCGAACACGATTCAAAGCGGCTGCATTTCTTCCAGCAATTGTTTCACGCCACCGAAGGCTGGGTCTCCGCAACCTGCGAGAACATGTCACTTCATATCGACATGTCGGCGCGCAAGGTGGCGCCCTTCCCGCAGGACATTGTGAAGCGCCTTTGCGACATCAAGAAATCGCATGGCCGGCTGCCGCGGCCTGAAGCCGTCGGCAAGCGGATCGCGATGCCGGAAAAAGCCTAGCGCCTCAGGTTTTCGGAAGCTTCGCCAGCAGGCTGTCGATCCTGAGATTGTCCTGCGGACGACCGCCGTCCATACCGGCTTCGGATCGCGCGAGATATCCCTCACGCGCCGGAACGTCGTGCTGGCCGCCGCAATCCGGGCAGCGGACTCGAAGCTGATATGACCGCAGCGAAAAGAACGTAGACCAGTCGGTCTCGATACCGGTTGCGACCGGCCTGTTGGTCTGCGGACAAAAGATACTGATCGGATTCACCGCGATACCCCGCTCGCACCGCCCCGACCGGATGTGCGACCGGCATGGTTAACGACGCGTTAACGCGAACTGATGTGCGGGGAAAGGAGCCTTTGTCAGTGCCAGAAGGAAGATCAGTCCCGGAAGAACGGGTCGTTGTCCCGGCGTGAATCGGCCCGGCGCGGCGCAGTTGAACGCCCGATCTCCTGGGGCTCCGGCCTTGCGCGCGCCGGCGCCCTCGCCATCGCATTTCGAGCGTCATCGCTGATCAAGACGCTGCGCCTCGGCCGCGGATCGATGGGAACAGGTGTGTATTCGTATTTCGGCGTCGCCACGATCCAGACCGGCACCCGGTTCGGATCGTCCCGCACCTCCTCGGACACCGTCCGCGTCGCGCCGTCATCGCCGCGCGCGAGGACCGGTCCATCCTCCGGCCCCTTCCGTTCGACCGAAGACATGCCGACGAACGTCGCTCCCAACAGGGTTCCGACGAAAGCGAGATATGCGAGTGCGCCAAGCAGGAGTTTCATGCCCCCAAGAACGCTGTTGCCAACGCACCGTTCCGTTGTGGGGCAGCGATTTTTGCGACTTTGCCGGCGCGTCGGCGCACGAATGTGTGATCCCTGTCAGACCAGATCTCGACAAACAATCCGGGTCTCGCACGCAAGACAGAAGAGATGCGACCGTTAGCAGTCGGACGGCTAAAACGGTGACTTGTCGAGCGCCTTGAAGTCTGCGGTCACATCGCCGGACAGGTCAATGTTGTCGGGATCGAGTTCGCGGACCGGAGCGCCCGCGTTCAGATCGAATTTCGTCAAATCCGCCCAGATCAGATTGGGACTCGTTGTCAGTTCGAAGAAGTAGCGCCGGTTGGTTAGGTCGATCGCAGTCCGGTATTCGGTGTTGTAGATGCCAAATCCTTTGTAGGGCGCACCGAACGGAACCGACACGTTGCGCGCGATCGCAAGGATGCCGGCGATCGCTTCGCGCTGGTTCTTCGGTTGTGGCAGCAGCGCCGAATAATAGGCAGCACGCTGGAAGCGGTCGCGCGGATTGACGTTGCCGGGCAACGCCATTTCGCTGCTAGGCTTCGAGAAATCCTGCTGCTTCAATAGCGCCAGTTGCTCATCATAGGTGGGATCGTTGGTCATGATCCGGAACTGACGGCCGTGATGAACCACCGGCTTGCCGCCGATATATTCCACGATCGCGGAATCGCCGCTCGCGTCCTCCATCGCCAGATGAAGATTGGCCTTGTGACCATGCGCTTCGGCCATCACGATCTGGATGCCGTCCAGGAGCCTCAGTGCGTCAGCCACGTTCTCGGCGTTATCGAGCAGATATTGTCCCCATAAACCCGCATGGACCGCGGGCTTCGTTGCATCCCGCGCCCCGAAATCGGCCGCGTTCAGATACAGCATGTGAACGCCTAGTCCGCGCTCGTTCAAGCCGTCGACAGTCCCGATGCCATAGATGCTGGTAACCAGACTGCCGAATTTCGCAGTCCACCTCGCCGCATTGTCCTTGACGACGATTTCGGTGCCGACCCGTCCGCCATCCCGGGCGACGCCGCGTGGAAACACCATCAGCTTCGGCTGCGTGCTTTCCGGCCAGTCCATGGTCCGTCCGACCACGACCGCAAGCTTGTTATCGTTCCAGAGGATGCGGCTGCAGGCATCGGCGGTCTGCACGAATGCAAAAGCGACGATCGCCCCCCCGCAAGCGACAGCCAGAGATCTGACCGAAACGCATTTCAGCATCGAAGCCTTCGGCATGGCGACACTCCTGCCCTATCATTTGCGACGATACTAGCAGCAGCGATGCATCCTGTTCGACGTGCCACGCAATTGTTACCGCATCGTGAGACATGCAGACGCCCGCTTGACACCGGTCTGCTCGCCGATACCCTCTCGCACTCAAGATAGAAGGTACCGCATGACGGTACAGGGAGGTTAGATGTCGTCGCCGGCACCTTCGACAACAAAAGCGGGAGCACAACGCAGCGAAAAACCGCCGGTCATCCGCACCCATAAAATTCCGTCCACGAAATCCGAACCCTACATCTGCATGGAAGGTCCGGACCGCGCGCTGTGGTTCTGCGAAAGCGGCGCCTCGAAGATCGGCCGCTTCGATCCGGCCGATTCGTCGTTTCGCGAATTCGCACTCCCGGTCGACAACGCCATGCCGATCGGCATCACCGTCGGCGGCGACGGCAATATGTGGTTCTGCGCCAAGAAGGCGAACAAGATCGGCCGCATCACGATGCGCGGTGACATTACCCTGTTCGACCTGCCGACACCGAATGCGGGTCCCGACGGCACGCTCAACGGCCCCGACGGCAATGTGTGGTTTTCCGAAACCGAACTGAGCCGCATCGGCCGCATCACGCCGGACGGCAAGGTCACGGAATTCGCCGACGGCATCTCGCCCGGCGCGCGGCCGCTGTCGATCGCCGAACGCGACGGCGCGCTGTGGTTTTCCGAAGCCGCCGGCAATCGGGTCGGCCGCATCACCATGGACGGCACAGTCACTGAGTTTCCGATCCCGAGCCATGACAGCCAGCCGCGCGCGATGGCGACCCATCCGGACGGCTCGATCTGGTTCGTGCAGACCTCGACCAATGCGCTTGGCCGCATCGACCGCGACGGCCACATCACCGAGCACAAGGTGACGACGCCGGAGTCTTCGCTGCGCGGCGTCTGCGTCGGACCCGACGGGGACCTCTGGTTCACCGCGAATTTCGCCAACAAGATCGGCCGCATGCGCCCGGACGGCAGCATGGTCGGCGAATATCCGATCCCGGTCGCGAATGCCGGCGCGCGCTGCATCGGGCCGCATTCAAACGGGCGGATGTATGTGACATTGTTCGATGCCGGGATGATCGGCGAAGTCATCCCGCAGTAACTGTTTCAAGATTTGTGGAGGAACGCGTGGCAGTCGAGACAATCAAGTATCAGGCCGGCAATGTGACGGGGCATGGGGCGCTGGTGTGGAACGACAGGATCACGACCAAGCGGCCGCTGCTGCTGGTGATGCCGAACTGGCTCGGCGTCACCGACACCATCATCAAGCGCGCCGAGAAAATGGCGGGCGACAAATACATCGCCTTCGTTGCCTGCATGTATGGCGAGGGCAAGACCGCGGAAGGTCCGCCGGAATCGCAGGACCTGATGATGGCGGTGCGCTCCGACCGCGTCGAAGGGCGCAAGCGTGTCAACGCCGCGCTGCAGACCATGATCGCGGAGGCGACGAAGCGCGGCATCGGCGATTCATCGAAGAAGGCGGCGGTCGGCTTCTGCTTCGGCGGCGGCAATGTGCTGGAGCTGGCGCGCAGCGGCGCCGACCTCGATGCGGTGGTGTGCCTGCATGGCGATCTCGGCACCACAATGCCGGCGAAGAAGGGCGACATCAAAGCCGCGGTCTTCGTGATCCACGGCTCGAAGGATCCGGTCTCGGGCAAGGATGACCGCAACGCGCTGGAAGACGAACTCGATGCCGCCGGCGCCAACTGGCAGATGCTCACCTTCGGCGGACGCCTGCATTCCTTCGCCGAGGAAGAGACCGACATGCCGGGCGTCGCCAAGTTCGATGCCGGCGCCGCGCACCAGACCTATCGCATGCTGGACGACTTCATCCAGGATGCGTTCGCGAAGCGGCTGTAGCTCTTAGTAACCGATCGCGCGCTAAGGGCCCTCGGCCTTTGCCCGTTGCGCCGGTGGATCGGACAATCCGCCGGCGCAATTTTCGCTTTCCTGTACCGCATGCCGGTTTGCCTCGCTTGAAGCTGCGACAAAGTTGGCGCACCCTTTGCGCACGAGCAGAACACTGCCGACAACAATAACGGTTTCAGGGAGACGCACCATGGCACGGCTTGCGCGCATCTGCGCCGGCGCATTCATCGCCGCAACGCTTTCGCTCTCACCCGCTTTCGCACAAACCTATCCCGACAAGCCGATCCGCGTGATCGTGTCGATCGCCGCCGGCAGCGTGACCGACGTGATCGTGCGCGCGGCGGCGAAGGAACTGGAGGGCAAGCTCGGTCAGCCGCTGGTGATCGAAAACCGTGGCGGAGCGGCCGGCATTCTCGCCGGGCAGTCCTGCGCGCAATCGGCGCCCGACGGCTACACGCTGTGCGTCATCTATCACTCGACCATGTCCTACAACCCGGTGCAGTTCGACAAGCTGCCCTACAATGCCGACGAACTGGTGCCGGTGACGCGCCTGTTCTTCCTTACCGAAGGACTGTTCGTGAATGCCGAATTGCCGGCGAAGACTGTCGCCGAGTTGCGCGCGCTGGCGCAGGCGAAGCCGGACGGGCTAAACTACGCGACGCTCGGCAATGCATCGTTCCCCGATCTGTTTCGCGTATGGCTCAACAATCAGTGGGGCACGAAGATCGTGGGCGTACCCTACAAGGGCGGTGGACCCGCGGCGCAGGCGCTGGCCGCGAATGAAGTGCAACTGACGCGCTTCGGCGTCGGCAATTTCCGCGGGCTGATGGATGCGGGCAAGGTGCGCATGCTGGCGATCGCCGCGGATCAGCGCTCCAAGCAGTTTCCGGATGTGCCGACGCTGAAGGAAGCCGGGCTGAACTATCCCGGTCAGGGCTGGTGGGGCCTCGCCGCGCCGAAGGGCACGCCGGCCGCGATCGTGGACAAAGTGAATGCGGCCTTCGTTTCGGTGTTCAGCGACCCGAAATTTGGGGAATTCCTGGACAAGCAATTGGTGGTGCCGGCGCCCACCAGCCCGGCAGCGTTTGCGGCTTTCCTGAAGGAGGACCGCAAGGCGGCGGAGGATCTGGTGAAAATCGCCAACGAGCCGCGCAAGGAATACAAGCCGGAATAGGTCAGGACAGACGATTGCAGACCATCGCAGACGGTCTGCCCGCGCAGCCGCGCGAACCGGCCGACAATCGCCGATAAAGGCCGTTAGAGAGGCCAGCGTCCGTCCTCAAACAGGCTGGGGTCCGTCTTCCACAAACGGGAGGCGGACCCCTCCCGTTTTGGGCCGTCAGGTGCCATGTTGGAGCTTGAGATTCGCATGGCAGAACACGCAAAAACTCCAGAAAAATCAGGCCAGTCGGGCCAGGGATTGGGCATCGCCGCGCGCGCGATGCAGGCGGTTCAGGGCGGCCCGCCGGCCGATTACCTCAATGCGCTCAATCCGGAGCAGCGGCTGGCGGTCGAGACGCTGGACGGTCCGGTGCTGGTGCTGGCGGGCGCGGGAACCGGAAAAACGCGAGTATTAACAACGCGGATCGCGCATATCCTGCGGCTCGGGCGGGCGCATCCGTCGCAGATCCTCGCGGTGACCTTCACCAACAAGGCCGCGCGCGAGATGAAGCTGCGCATCGGCGACATGGTGGGGCAGATTGTCGAAGGAATGCCGTGGCTTGGCACCTTCCACGCGATCGGGGTGAAGATCCTGCGCCGCCACGCCGAGCTGGTGGGCCTCAAGTCGAACTTTACGATTCTCGATGTGGACGATCAGATCCGGCTGATCAAACAGCTCCTGGAAGTCGCGAACGTCGACGAAAAAAGATGGCCGGCACGCATATTCGCCGGGATCCTCGACGGCTGGAAGAACCGGGGATTGACGCCCGATCAGGTTCCGGTCGGTGAAGGGATGGCGTTCGCCAACGGCAAGGGCAAGGACCTCTACGCCGCCTATCAGGAGCGGCTGAAGACGCTCAACGCCTGCGACTTCGGCGATCTTCTGCTCGAGCAATTGCGGCTGTTCCGTCATCATCCGGATGTGCTGGCCGATTACCAACGGCGCTTCCGCTATATTCTGGTCGACGAGTATCAGGACACCAACGTCGCGCAATATCTGTGGCTGCGATTGCTGGGACAGCCGGCAACGCAGCGCACGCCCCTTCCCGCTCCCGGTGGCGAAGAGGGCGCGCCCGCGCAACCGGCGCGCCTGCAGCGCAATATCTGCTGCGTCGGCGACGACGACCAGTCGATCTATGGCTGGCGCGGCGCCGAAGTCGACAACATCCTGCGTTTCGAGAAGGATTTTCCGGGCGCCGTCGTCGTCCGCCTCGAACGCAACTACAGATCGACCGGCCATATCCTCGCCGCCGCCAGCCATCTCATCGCGCATAACGAAGGTCGGCTCGGCAAGACGCTGCGCACCGAGGACGTGCCGGGCGAGAAGGTCACCGTCACCGGCGCCTGGGATTCGGAAGAAGAAGCGCGCGGCATCGGCGAGGAGATCGAGCAACTCCAGCGCAAGAAGCACAAACTCAACGAGATCGCGATCCTGGTGCGCGCGTCGTTTCAGATGCGCGAGTTCGAAGACCGCTTCGTCACGCTTGGTCTGCCCTATCGCGTGATCGGCGGCCCGCGCTTCTACGAGCGCGCCGAAATCCGCGATGCGTTGGCTTATCTCCGCGTCATCAACCAGCCGTCCGACGATCTCGCCTTCGAGCGCATCGTCAACGTGCCGCGCCGGGGCTTGGGCGATGCCACGGTGAAACAATTGCACGATCACGCGCGCATGAGCCGCATCCCGCTCAGTGAAGCTGCGCGCGCCATCGTCGAAACCGATGAACTGAAAGCCAAGCCGCGCGCATCGCTGCGCGACCTGATGACCGCGTTCGACCGCTGGCGCACGCAAGCCGAACACTTGCCCCACACCGAACTCGCCGAAATCGTGCTGGATGAATCCGGCTACACCGAGATGTGGCAGAAGGACCGCTCCGCCGATGCCGCCGGCCGGCTCGAAAACCTGAAGGAGCTTGTGCGCTCCATGCAGGATTTCGAAAATCTCGGCGGCTTTCTCGAACACATCTCGCTGGTGATGGACCGCGACGCCGAAGGCATCGACGACGCCGTCAGCATCATGACGGTACATTCCGCCAAGGGGCTGGAATTCGACACGGTGTTCCTGCCCGGCTGGGAGGAAGGCCTGTTTCCGCATCAGCGCTCGCTGGACGAGAGCGGCCGCGCCGGGCTGGAGGAAGAACGCCGGCTTGCGCATGTCGCGATCACGCGCGCGCGCAAGCGCGCGAAGATCTGTTTCGCCACCAACCGGCGCATGAAGGGCCTGTGGAATTCCACCATCCCCTCGCGCTTCCTCGACGAATTGCCGGAGGCGCATGTCGAGGTGACGGAGGCAAAAGGCGGCTTCGCCGGCAGCTTCGGAAATCTCGGCGGCTACGGCCAGGGCGGCGGCAGCTACGGCGCCTCGCGCTTCGATACCTTCGCGCCCAAGGGCTCGAGCTATTCGACGCCGGGCTGGCAGCGCGCGCAGAAGCGCAAGCGCGACGATGACGAATTGGGCGGCTTCGGTGACGAGGCATCGGAATATGAAAGCGAAGCGCGCTACGCGAATGATGATGAGGACGTTCTATCCCCGAATTCCTCTTCACCTCCCCCCTTGCGGGGGAGGTCGGCCGCCGGAGCCTCCGGCGGAGGCGGACGGGAGGGGGGTGCTTTCTCGCGTCAAGGCTCGCACGCAGCGAAAGGCACCGGCACATCAAAAGGCCGCTTCGCCGCGCGGCGCGAACCGCTCACCATCGAGGGCGAACTGATCGCCAAGTCAACCGGCGTGTCGTCCGCCTTCACCAGGGGCGACCGCGTGTTTCACATCAAATTCGGCAACGGTAACGTGGTCGCGGTGGACGGCAACAAGCTGACCATCCAGTTCGACAAGGCCGGCGAAAAGCGCGTGGTGGATAGTTTCGTGGAGCGGGTGTAGCGCGATAAGACGCCTCAGGATCGCGCGGTGCCGACGGATTGAGGAAAAACGTATTTCCGGCCATCAATGCCGCTGACCTGACCCTGGTTTGCTATTAAATTCGATATCAAGGGCAAACTGCGGAGTGCACACATCGTCGCAGCCCCGAACCACCTGCCCCTCCCCGCGTTGTTGCGCAATCACATCCGGGAGGCCGCCATGCAGGGTCTGACGCTGCTTTTGACATTTGTGGTGATGGCACTGGCTGCTGTCGCGGTTGCGGCCATCGTCGGAATCGTCTTGGACAATTTTCCGAACATTCACGACATGCTCAGCGTGCTTGGCTTTTTCGGAACGCTGGCTGTGCTGTTGCCGGTCGTCTGGGTGCTGGCGGTACGGGTGACAGAGCAGCGCAGTCCTGAGCGGGCGTAACTTGAGGCCCGCGCGGCAGACGCGCGGGCCTTTCATGATCGGTCATGCCCGCTACGCGCGGGCAAGCATGCGCGTAGCCTATTTCTGCCCGGCGACGGCCGCGCGCCAGCCGTTGAAGGCATAGATCGAACCGTTCTCACCCTGGCCCTTGTGGGTCGTCACCAGCAGCGTATCGCCAACCACGATCATCGCCTGCGGCGTGAACGGACCGGTCGCCGACTGGATCTCCGTCTCCAGCGACAGGTCGTTGCCGCGCATGATCCAGATGCGACCGAGCCGGTCGGCGGCAATCAGGCGATCCTCGGTCGCGGCGACGGCCACGATCATCTCCGGTGAATCGAATTCGCGGCGGTGCGTGACCTTGAGGCTTGCCGGATCGAGACGCATGACCATGGCGCGACCACCCGGACGCTGCGTCATGCCACCGAAAAACACGCCGATCCTGCCGGCGGCGCCGCGCCACAACGTATTGCCGGTCTGCACGACCTGCGCGACGGCGAGCGTGTCGAGCGCAATCACGTCGATGGCGCCGGTCGCGTGACCGACCAGCGCGCGCCCGTCGACGACAACAACGTCGGACGCGTCGCTGCCCAGCAGTTGGGACGATCGCGCCTTGCCGCTGCCGAAATCAATCGCAACCAGCTTGCTGCTTGCCGACGAGCAGTCCGGTTGCGTCACGACCAGAAGGTCGCTCTGCGCGAGTGCGATCTGCTCGATGCATTCCTTCAGCCGGGCCAGCGGCTTTCCGGTTTCGCCCGACTGGACCCAGATCAGCTTGTCGGTCTGCACCGCGACCAGAATGCGGCCATCGGGCGCCGCGACCATGCCGACCGGAAGCCGCCCGACGGTGACGGAGCGCCCGGCCCCACCCGGCGTGATCTGCCGGATCGCGCGCTGACCGCTGTCCGCCACCCAGAGCGACTTGCCGTTGAAGGCAATTCCCTCAGGCCATTTTCCGACCGGTTGGATCTGCGGCTGCAGCGACAGGCGGCGCACCGCAGCGGGAGCGGTCTGCTGGTCCACTGCTGTCGCGACTTTGGCGGGCGGCGACGCCGGCGCAATCTGGAGTGCGGGGCGATCGGTGCGCACCGGCGGCGGAGCGATGGCGACGGCAGGCGTTGGAGCTGCACCTGCGAAATAGAAGGAGCCGGTGATCGAGCTGGTGTCCCACGGGATCTGTTGGTCGGCCGTTGCCGCAAGCACCTCGCGGCGCGCCTTCTTGAAGGTATCCTCGAGCGTGAGGCCGGGAGTCCTGATCGCAGTAGCGAGCGCGCTGGCATAGGGTGAATTGCCCTTGTCGCCATCGAGCGCGACCTGACCGGGCGCGGTGGCGTAGGCGATATAGCTGCCGCGCGGCGCGTCCACGGTGGCGAGCCCACTCGCCGCCGACCGGAACGATCGCGCGAACGGGTTGTTCCGGCAGGCATCGAGAATGACGATATTGATCTGGTTCGACGTCCGCTCCATGGCGGAGAGAAATTCATTGACGTTGAGCGCCAGAAACTCGACCTCGGCCTCGTTCTGGATGTCGGCGTCGACCGGTATGACGAAATTCTCTCCGCGCAACTGCACACCGTGACCGGCGTAATAGAACAGCCCGACCGCGCCGGTCTCGCGCAGCTTGCGCGAGAACGCGAGCAGCGCCTGCTTCATCTGATCCTTGGTGGCGTCGGACAGCGTCGTGACCTCGAAGCCGACCTCGCGCAGCGAGTCCGCCATCAGGGCTGCATCGTTACGCGGATTGGCCAGCGCCCCGACCTTATAAGCGGAATTGCCGATCACCAGCGCCAGACGCGCTTCCGCCAGAGCGGGAGCCGCGCCTCCGATGCACAGAAGCACCAAACATAGAAGCTGAACGATCGCGGACATCCGCAGACGGTATGCGATCTCGCTCATGACCAAGCTTGCCTGTGAATTGGCGACGATCGTATCGCGGGAGTACGTGCGATCTCGCCCGCGGAACCTAGCCCGTTGCGGTTTGCCGGTCCACCGCGGCCACGCGGCCGGCTATCGTCCGCTTTAGGTCTGATCCTTCCAGGCGCCGTATTTCTTCATCCAGAAGCCCCAGACCAGAGCGATGCCGACGCCGATCGCCAGCATGATGGCGGTGCGCGTTGGGCCGTAATCGCCATTCCACCACAGCATGAAGGCGGTCCAGAAAATCGCGAACAGGGCGATCATGAACATCTGTCTTGAGTTGAACGGCATGGCGCCCTCGTATTCGAATTTGAAGCGGAACGCAGGGTCACACGGCGGGCGGGGCCTTGTCCACGCGAACACGCCGCTTGCGACCGGCGCCGTATTGCCACAGCCGGATCGCGTCCTGCCCGCAACCATGCTAGCCTGTGCCACCATGATGAAACGCGAGATGTTCGAGATCGCCCGCATCTATGTGCCGGTGAAACGACGCGCCACGCTGGAGCAGGCGAAGGTCGATGCGCTTGCGGCCGCAATCCTCGCCGAAGGATTGCAGACACCGATCCTGGTCCGGCCGGACGGCGACCGCTTCGTGCTTGTGGAGGGCTTGCACCGGCTGGAAGCCGCAAGATCGCTGGGCGAGACCACCATCGCGGGCTATCGCGTCAGCGCGCGCAAGCATTGAATTACAGCTGTGCGGTTTTGGACCGCACAAAACGAAAAGCCCCGGCACATGCCGGGGCCTTCCGTAACTCAAAAAGCCGTGTTCCAAACCGGGCTAGTTGTTCGAGCCGATCGCTCCGGCACCGCCGGTGCCCAGCCCATATGGCCCATAGCCCGGCGCATAGCCAAACGGGCCGGAGCTCATGCCCGGTTGCGCGGCATACGCGTCGTAGCCGGGAGCGTAATAGGCACCGGGGCCGTAATACGCCCGGGGACCACCGTAATAAGGCGAGAAACTCCGCGGCTGGTTCTCCGCTCCGGTTTCCTCGGCGCCTGAATTCAGCGAGCCCGGATTGACGTTGCCGGGAGGCGGCAGGTTTTGCGCGACCGCAGGGGCAATGGCGAAGGCCGCCGCGAGCGCGCCGGCGGTGACTGCGGTGATAATGCGGTTCATGAGTGAACTCCGTTTCTAACGATCAGGGCGTCGCCGTTTCGGGGAAACCCGAATGCGCACCCGGCCACCAATGCTGCACTGCACCGGACGTTCCGTATCCGATCATGACGGTGTTGGGGCATTTTCGTTGCGACGATGTGCAGATGGTGCGTGCAGGCGTTGCAGATTGATTCAAAGTCGGGATCAAAAGGGCGAGAGCACCGCGCCGGCGCTCCCGCCCAGGTCCAAATCCCAACGCTTATGACGTCAGCGCCGCTCTCCGGCAGGCGCGCCGGACGGCTCCGAACCCGATTCGGGCGAACTCGGCTTGACGTTGGCATTGGTGCCATCGACCGCCGGATTGGTATCGGGAGAACTGATGCCAGAGCCGGTCGTGCCCTTGATCGCGCCGTAATTCCCACTGCGCGGCTGGTTCGGGGCGCCCGTCTGCTCTTGGCCGGACTCCAGCGAGCCCGGATTGACGTTGCCCGGAGGCGGCGCATTCTGGGCTTGTGCGGCACTGGCGGCGATCATAGCCGCAACCGCGACAGCGGCCGTCATGCGGATCATGTGAAGAACTCCTTCCATTGGTCTTGTTTCGCTATTGCTTCGTTCTCGGACACGAAGCGGACATACAGGACCAATGCGGCGCGCGCCGCGGCGTTCCGGATTTTCACCGACACAGGAGGAGTGCGCTGTTGTAACGCGATGGGTTCGCGAGGCGGGATGCGGCGTCAACGGTGATGATATGTCGCGGCAGGCGCCGCGTGATGCGACAGATCAGACCACAAAAGCCGAGACCGATCGGCCATATTGCTCCGGCGGCTTGGAACCCCAGAGATCGAGCACGTTGCTTTTCGAATCGAACGGCCAGTTGCCCGGAACATACAGCTCGTCATTGTCGATGCGATCCATGCCGAACGAGACCTCGATCACGACACCGTTCGGGTCGAGGTAATATGAAAAGATGTTGTTGCCGGGCCCGTGACGGCCGACGCCCCAAAGCAGTTGGCGGCCACGCGCGACCAGATTGTCGGCGACGGATGCGAGATCGATGACGCTGTTCGCATCGAATCCGTAATGATGGATGCCCTCGCCGGGCGCCGCGGCAATGGTGTGATGGAAGCCGTCCTCTGCGCGATACCACGCGCGCTCGAAATTCGTCGTCCGGTCCGAGAGTTTCATCCCGAGAAACGACGTCATGAAATCATAAAATGCCCGGGTATCGTTCACGCGCAGATTGACGTGATCCAGCCGGCGGGCGTGACGCCCATCTCTCAGCAAATTCGGGCCTTGTTCAGGCCGCCGCTCGACCGGAGTATGGACCTCGAGAATCGGACCGAACGGCGTACGAAGGCGCACCGCGCGCCGGGCGCGATCGACCAGCGGCGCATCGGACAAAATCTCGATATTGTCCGCCTTGGCGCGCGCGAGAATGTCATCGACGGCGGCTTCGTCGATCGCTTCCAGTCCGACCGCACGAATGCCCGGACTGTCGCCTTTCACGAAAGCGACCTCGCACGCTTTCTTGTTCGACGTGAGATGAACCGCATCGGCAGTCTCGCGCGTGATGGAAAGCCCGACGATCTCAGAAAGGTCTTTCGCCGAACCTTGTGGATCCGGTGTTGCGACCGCGACATAACCCATCTGACGAATGAGCGGCTTCATCGGGCTTCCCCTTCCAAGTCCAGTTTATTGTTCAGCGATTGTGCCGCCTCAACTGCTCGCTCACCAGCGCGGCCGAAGAAACCGTCAGCAATGTGATGCGCCGCTCGACCGCATCCGTAAGGCCGTCGGCCGACAGGACCAGGCTCAGGCTCGCCATGATCCCGAGATCCGGCGCGACGATGGGCGCCGCGATGCCGACGAGACCGGCATCGATCTCTCCACGGCTGATGCAAAAGCCATTCTTGCGGATTCGAGCGAGATTGTCCCTGAACTCTTCGGCCGTAACGCCGAACGGCTGGGTATCCTCGGCAACGGTGTTCAATAGCTTGCCAAGCTTTCGGCCACTCAGTTGCGCGAGGATGACCGTGGAGGTTGCGCCTTTGGTCAGAGGCATCAATCGTCCGCGCTGATAGCTGGAGCGAAAGTCTGCGGCCGACGTCGCGTCCTCGGCGATACACATGACCGTCTCATGATGAAGGCGCGCGAGCAAACCAACGCATGGAATATGCGCCTGACGCACCGCCTCCTGGAGAATGCCATATCCGGCGCCGATCAGCGGATCGGTCAAGCGTATCAGGCGATCGTAAATCAGGAAGGCGGCGCCGAGCCGGTAGCTCGCGCCGGCCGACGGCTCGAGGAATCCGGCCTTCACCAGTTCGCGCACGGTCCGATAAGCGGTGCTCCCGGGGAGGTCCAACGATTGCGAGAGAGCCGGCACCGTCCAGCTTGGCCGGGTTTCGGTGAACAGCTCAAGCACCGCACGATATCGGCTGAACCCTGACATCCGTAAGTCCAAATTCTCAATTATTCACAATACGCCATATCATGAATTTCACAATTTCCATATTTTGAGATTATTGCTATGGAATGGAGTGACAGTGGCCGACCTTTCGTCGGTCGGGCAGAGGCGTCGAGGGCCCTTGGCATGCAGTTTCATCTCAACGGCTTCCGGACCGGAGACCCCGACATTCTGGAGCCTTCGGACGGCTACAAATCCTCGCCCCGGTCGGACGCGCTGCCGGATGAGGTCGACGTCCTGATCGTGGGATGCGGGCCGGCCGGGTTGACGCTGGCCACGCAGATGGCCGCCTTTCCCGACATCAAGACACGGATCGTCGAGCAGAAATCCGGCCCACTCCAGCTCGGACAGGCCGATGGAATCGCCTGCCGGACCATGGAGATGTTTCACGCCTTCGGCATCGCCGATCGCGTCATGCGGGAGGGCTATTGGGTCAACGAGACCGTTTTCTGGAAGCCGGACGACAGCGACAGAGACGGGATCATACGCTCGGGCCGCATTGACGATGTCGAAGAGGGCCTGTCCGAATTTCCCCACATGATCCTCAATCAGGCGCGGGTGCATGATTTCTATCTGACCGTCATGCGCAATTCGCCGAACCGGCTGGTGCCGGATTACTCGCGACGGCTGGCCGGCGTTGAGATTGACCCCGCGGTGTCTAGTGCCAACGTGCCGAGCCATCCGGTGACGGTCTCGCTCGAGCGCGTCGATCCGGATCACAAGGGCCAGATCGAAAAGGTCAGGGCGCGCTATGTGGTCGGCTGCGACGGCGCGCGCAGCGCGGTGCGGCAATCGCTGGGACTGGAACTCAAGGGCGACTCGGCCAATCAGGCTTGGGGCGTGATGGATGTGCTTGCCGTCACCGACTTTCCCGATATCCGTCTGAAGGCGCTGATCCAGTCCGCCAGCGAAGGCAACATCGTCCTGATCCCGCGCGAAGGCGGCTATATGGTCCGCATCTATGTGGAACTCGACGAGTTGCGGAAACACGAAAGGGTCTCGAACCGTAACATCACCGTCGATCATCTGATCGCCGCGACGCAACGCATCCTCAGTCCCTATTCATTCGAGGTGAAGGAAGTCGCGTGGTGGTCCGTTTACGAAATCGGACAGCGGCTTTGCGACAAGTTCGACGACGTGCCGGCCGAGCAAGTGGCATCGCGCACGCCGCGCGTATTCATCGCGGGTGACGCCTGCCACACCCACAGCCCGAAATCCGGCCAAGGCATGAACGTATCGATGCAGGATGCCTTCAATCTCGGATGGAAACTCGCGGCGGTCTTGCGCGGACAATGCGCGCCATCGCTTTTGCACAGCTATTCTGCGGAGCGGCAGGCCATCGCCAAGGAACTGATCGATTACGATCGCGAATGGGCGAAGATGATCAGTGCGCCGCTGAAATCGGCGGACGACCCCGACGGGACGGGCGTCGATCCGGCGGAAATACAAAATTATTTCGTCAAGCATGGCCGCTACACCGCCGGCACCGCGACGAAATACACCCAATCAGACCTCACGGGCGCGGCGACGCATCAGGCGCTCGCCACCGGACTTCCAATCGGCATGCGCTTGCATTCCGCGCCCGTCATCCGGTTGGGCGATGCCAAGGCGATTGGCCTGGGCCATGTAGCCAAGGCGGACGGCCGCTGGCGCATCTATGCCTTCTGCGATCGCGGCGATCCGGCGGCGCCAACATCGCAGATCGCAGCGCTTTGCAATTTCCTTGCGGATGCGCCGGGCTCGCCGATCCGCACTTACACGCCCGCCGGACAAGACGTCGACTCGGTCATCGATCTGCGCGCGATCTTCCAGCAGGCGCATCGCGACCTCGATATCGGCGCCATGCCCGCCCTGCTATTGCCTCGCAAGGGACGCTACGGGCTTCAGGACTACGAGAAGATGTATTGCCCCGACCTGCGGTCCGGGCGGGACATCTTCGACATGCGCGGCATCGACCGTAATCGCGGATGCATGATTGTCACCCGGCCGGATCAGTATGTCGCGGCTATCCTGCCGCTCGACGCCTTCAACGACCTTGCGCGGTTCTTCGGCGCCTTCATGAGAGCCAGAAACTGACCGCGTCCGTTCCCTGATCGCGTCCGTTCGCGATGACGACGCCTTCGACCTCGTGCCGCCTCACGAAAACCGGATCGGCGCGGGTTTCGCTCCTCTCAGCTCCGACGGTTCAGTCGCGCGCTTCGTCGCGGCGATACCAGGGAAGGAGCTTCTTCGTGCCTCTGGTCAGCAGAAGTTCAAACAGGACGCCCACCAGCGCGAGCATCGCAACCGCGACGAACGCTTCGCTGTGCTTGAAGGTGCGGGTGTTGAAGAGGATGTAAAAGCCAAGGCCGGGGATCGCCGCATAGAACTCCGCGATCACCGCCGCGATCAGCGCGCGGCCGGCGGCGAGTTTCAATCCGGCGAGCAGATAGGGGACCGAGGAAGGCAGCACGACGTCGAACAAGCGCGACCAGCCTGAACCACGGAACGAACGCGACACCTCGATATATTCCGGCGGCACCGCCTTGGCGCCGTCCGAGACGTTGATGATGATCGCGAAGACTGCGGCGAACACGACGGTGGCGAGGCGCGCGTCGCCGGTATAGCCGAAATAGAGCGTCAGCAGCGGCAGGATCGCCACCATCGGCATCGCGAACAGGCCGCTGACATAAATCTGGAGGAAACGGTCGACGACCGGCAGGCGGCCGATGGCGACGCCGATCGCCGTGCCAAGGACGATGGCAATGGCAAGCCCCTGCACTACTGCGCCGAGCGTGGCGCCCGCGGCCTGCCACAGCACCGGATCGACGATCACTGTAGGAAATACGGCGGCGATGCGCGAGGGCCGCGCGACGAAAGCCGGCGCCCAGAGCCGGACGGACATCTCCCAGACGAGCAGGATGGCAAAGCCCGCCGCAATACGCGCTGCAGCCTCGGGGCTGATCCACGCACGCCAGCCCGCGGCAGGCTGCGCGGTGAGCGAAAGTTCCGGCGCGCTCATCGGTTCAGCCCCCGCCACGCGGCGAAGTGATTTTCCAGCATCCGGCCGATACCCATCAGCACCACGCCCAGGATCGTGACAATCAGGATCGATCCGTAGAGGCCCGGCACGTCGAAGTCGCGCTCGCTCTGCATGATAAGGAGGCCAATTCCGGTGCCTGACAAGAAAAACTCGCCGGCGACAAGGCCGACGAGACCGCGGCCGATGCCCTGCCGCACGCCGGTCATGGCGTACGGCAGCGTGTAGGGGATCATCACGTCGCGCCACACGCCCCATTCACCGGAGCGGAAGGACTGCGCGACTTCGAGCAGTTCGGGTTTCAGGCTGCGCGCGCCCTCGATCGTGTTGTAGAGGATCGGGAACACAGCGAACAGGAACACCACCAGCACCTTGGGTGCGAAACCGAAACCCATCATCGACATGATGAAGGGAATAAGCGCGACCATCGGCGTGGCATAAAGCACCGTGATGTAGCTCTCGAGCCCGACGCGCAGCAGTCTGAGGCGCGCGAGCAGGAGCCCGAAGCCGATGCCGAACACAATCGCCGCGGCAAGGCCCGTGAAGTAAACCAGCATCGAGCTTGAAAGCGCGTTCCACAGCACGCCGGAGAGCGCGAATTCATAGATACGCGCGACCGTGGCGGTAAAGCTCGACAGGAACGAGGGCCGCGTCTGGCTCGCGGCAAATTGCCAGATTGCCGCGCCGGCAGCGAGCGAGACGGCATAGGTGGCGAGGCGATACCAGGTATCCGGCTTGGAGAACATGCGCTGTCCAGTGAAGACAGCCGCCGGGGTTGCTCCCGGCGGCCGATATGCTGCTTACTTCGCGAGCTTGACGGCCTCGTCGTAGAGCGAGGTATCTGCGAGGCGCTCGACGGTCGTCGGCGTTCCCTTGATGTTGCCGGCGCGCTTCTGGGCGCCGATGATCGCTTCGAGATTTTCCTTCGCAAGGCCCGCATTGTCCTGCGGCCAGAAGCCGATCTTCACATAGTCCGGAATCGCAGCCTTGGCGTCCTCGGTGCTGCGGCCGGTCGGAGCCGCGGCCTTCGCGGCCGCCTCGACATTTTTGGGATCGCGGAGGAACCGCTCGGCCTCGATATAGGCCGCGAGCACTTTGACGAGCGTGTCGCGGTTCTCGGCGATGCTTTTCTTCGTCGCCGTCAGCGCAAGATAATGGTTCACCGGCTGGGTCTGGTTGATGTCGACGACGATGCCGACCTTCTTCTTCGCTTCGCGCTCGATCGCCGGCAGTTCATCGACATGCAGCACGCCGAGGGGAATCTGGCCCGAGACCATCGCCGCGCCGACATTGGCGCTGAGCGCAACCTGGTTGGTGTCGGCCGCGCTGAGGTTGCAGGAGCGCAGCATCTGGTTCAGCGCGATCGAACGCGCGCCGCCGAGGCTGTCGACGCCCACGGCCTTGCCCTTCACGTCCTCACATTTGGTGATCGAGCCATCGAGCGAGCCCAGCTTCCAGGTCGGCCGCGGATAGCCGTAAATCAGCGCGAGATCGACGTCGGGGTTATTGGAAATCATCGTCGCGATCAGTGGCGAAGGCGACATCGCAAGGTCGATCTGTCCCGACTGGACGGCGCGCGCGGCGGCGGCGCCGGAATCAAACGGCCGCAAACTCACCTTGAGGCCGTGCTTTTTGAAAAATCCCTGCTGCTCGGCGACGTAGGCCTGCGTGGTTACGAACACTGGCGGTATTCCCGGCAGGCCGATGGTGACGCTCTTTTCCTGCGCCAGCGCTGGCGCGCCGAGACCGGCGGCAGCAAGCGCCGCAACGGCAATGGCGATGCGATAAGGGTGGTTCATCGATTCTCTCCGTTGTGCGTTCCTGTTCAGTTTCTTGTCTTGCGCAGGGCTTCAGCGCTGCAATTGAAGTTCGGCCGCGCGCGCTTCGTCCATAAGGGTTGCCCAGACATGCTCGCGCAGTTCCGCAAAGCGCGGCAGCGTCAGTGTCTCGCGGTTGCGTGGAAAGGGCAGATCCACCTCGATCGTCTCGAAGACGCTTGCTGGGCGACCTTTCAGCACCACCACGCGGTGGCCCATGAGCACCGCCTCCTCAATGGAGTGTGTCACGAACACCATGCATGTCGGACGCATCTGCCAGATGCGCAGCAGCTCGAATTGCAGAATCTCGCGCGTCTGCGCGTCGACCGCGGCGAACGGCTCGTCCATCAGCAGGACGCTGGGCTCGATGGCGAGCGCGCGAGCAAGGCCGCAGCGCTGCTGCATGCCGCCGGAGAGCTGGTAGGGATAGGCGTTCTCGAATCCCGCGAGGCCGACGAGCTTGACGAAGCGCGGCACGCTTTCGCGAATCTGCGCCTTCGATGCGCCGGCGAGCCGCAGGCCATAAGCGACATTGTTGAAAACGGTCTTCCAAGGAAACAGACCGAACTGCTGAAACACCATCGCGACGCCAGGGAGCGGCGCGGTGACCTCCGTGCCGGAGATGTCGACCTTTCCGGACGACGGCGGGATCAGCCCGTCGATGCAGCGGAGCAGTGTGGTTTTGCCGCAACCGGAGGGGCCAACGATCGCAACGATCTCGCGATCGCCGATCTCCATATTGATGTCGCGGAAAACCTCTAGACCGCCGTAACGCTTGCCGAGACCGGAGACCCGGATGCGCGCGCCGCCACTCGTGGGCGCGCTCGCGGGTTTCGTCCCGCCCATTGCGATGCTTGCCGCTACATTCACCGTGTTGCTCCGCTGCCTTGGCACGCGAGAGCACCTTGCGCCCACAGTTTTGCCGGGACGTGCGTCTGGGCGGGCTGCACGCAGGCAACGCGCGGCTGTCCGGCCATAATATCCCTCCCTGGGTTTGGTACGTCGGGTTCGCCCGATTTGTTGACACGCATGTTGACCCATCGGCCTGAGCGGATCAATGCCGTTGGAGTGCCCACAATCGTGCCACCGCAGGTGCGGTGCGCAGAACGTCATCCACGGTCAAAAAGTGGGCAGGCCGCTCGCGGATCAGTTCTCCGGTCCGGCGTATTTTCCGGCGGTCTCCGGAAACAGCGCCTTGACAATCTTGAAGCGCGAGATATCGGCGGTCGAATCCGAGTGCAGGAAGATTGCCGCATCGCGAAACAGTTTCTCGATGCCGACTTCAAGCATCGCGCCGTTGCCGCCGTGCAACTCCATGGCGTGCTGGCAGACCTTCAGGATTTCCTCGGACGCGAACACCTTGGTCATGTTGCAGAGCGGATCGGCATCCGGCGCCTTGTCGCTGACCGCCTGCGCGGTGCGCGCCAGCAGCGAACGAACCGCCTCGATCCGGATCGCCATATCGGCCAGCCGCCAGGCGACGGCCTGATGCTTGATCAGGATCCGGCCGCCCTGAACGTAGTTCTGGACATAGTCCGCCGTGCGTTCGTAGGCGGCCACGCCGACTCCCAGATTCTTCGCTGCCTGAATGATCTTGCCTGGATGGAAATAGACACCCGCCTTCTGCATGGCGTCGTTCTCGGCCAGCACATGGTCGGCGGGGACGCGACAGTCCTCGAACACGATCTCGCCGTTGTTCATGAACCGGCCACCCATCGTCTCGTTGCAGCGCGCGACGGTCAATCCGGGCGCGTCACGCGGCACGATGAACGAAGACGTGCCCTGAAGGATGCCGGCCTTCGGATTCGTATTTGCGTAGACGACATAGAGGCCGGCGTCATAGCCGTTGGAGATGAATTGCTTGCGGCCGTTGATGACCCATTCGTCGCCGCGCTTCTCGGCCCGGGTTTGCATGGCCGCTTCCGGGACATTGTAGGGAAGCCAGCGATCCGAGGCGCCGCGCGGCTCGGTCAGGCAGTGGGCGAACAGCATCTGCGGCTCGTCAATGAGGCGTCCGAACCAATGCTCCTGCAAATGACGAGGTGCGAGGTGACGCAGCAATACGGAGATCTTCCAGTTCTGCACCAGCTTGTCGGCGAGGCCGCAGTCGCCGCGCGCAATCTCCTCGGCGATGATTGCGAAGGTCTGCACCTCGGTCTTCGGGTCGAGCTCCATGCCGCCGAACTCCTCGGGGATTCCGAGCGTTCGGATGCCGACCTTGTCCGCGGCCTCGAGGATTTCGCGGGGCAGGCGTTCGCCGGCGTTCATGTCCCACTCGCGCCGCCAGTTGTCGCGGATGAAAGGCGTGATGACCTCGTCGGCAAAGGCGCGGCAGGAGTCGCGCATCATGCGCTGTTCTTCTGAAAGCTGGTATGCCATGGCGCGCAGTCCTCCCGTAGCGGATTAGACCACCGCCCCGCCCGCCTTGCGACTCCAATTGTTGGCGCAGCCGGGCTCACGCGGGCTGCGTGCCGGCGAGAACCGCAAGCGACGGAGACGATCAACCGCAGCGTGAAGACGCAGCGACTGCTCGGCGCCCTACGCCCATATATTAAAGCGCCGCAGGCGAATCTTTCGCATTGTCGAATTCGTTAGGTTTCGATCGTCACAGCGCCGAGCTGCCGCGCAAGCCAATCGGCGCTTTGCGGCCGCCAGCGGTGCGGCCGGTTATTGGCAATGTGGTTGCCGTCTTCGACCAGATTGAAAACGACTTCACCGCTTGCGTCGCGCGATAGGCGTTCGGCATGCTGCCAGGGGATCACCCGGTCGCGCTTGCCGGAGACGATATAGAGGGGACAGGTAATGTTCTGCGCCACGCCTTCGAGCGACAACGTCGCCGCGTGCTGGCGCGCTTCGTCCATCGTCTCGCATTTGGCCCGCACCCGAAAGGTGTTGCGGGTCAGTTCGGGCATCGTATCCCAGCATTCCACCAGATTGTAGGGACCGGCGAGTGAGATGCAGGCCTTCGCGCGCTTCTCGAACGCCGCGGCGCGCGCCGCATAATAGCCGCCCATGCTGACGCCCCACAAAGCCGCACGATCCACATCGATATCCTTGCGGCCTTGCAGCCAGTCGAACACCGCTTTGACCGGGGCCTCGTAGTCGCCGCGGATGGCGAAGTCATACTCGCCCTCCCCTTGCCCGGGGCCATCGAACACCAGAGTCGCAATGCCGCGCGCCAGGAACGGCTGCTCATAGGCATCGGTCTCCTCCTTGGCCGAATCGAGACCGACGACCATCACCAGAACCGGCGGTTTTGCGATGCCGGCCGGCTTGCGGAGAATGCCGTAGAGCTGCTTGCCCTCATACGGAATGCCGACGCGCTCGCCACGCGGGCGCAGATACGGCAGCGCCTCGCTGCGGCAAGCCACCGCCTTCATATGGGCGGCTTTCATTTGCGGCAGGTCATGAACGAACAGGAATTTCGCGAAATGATAATAGACCGCCGCACGATTGAGGTGCTCGCCGGCGCTGATGAAGTCACGCTCCGCCAGCGCGATACGTCCCATGTCCTCGTGGTCCGCGGCGCGCGCCGACCAGGCGGCGCACCAGTCATCCCATGATCTGAGGCTTCCGGTGATCTCTTCAAAGTCCGCGAGCGCGACGCCATTGGAGACGAACCGCGCACCCCAATGCGCCATGGCGGACGCGACCAGGTTATCCTTCTCGATGGCAGGTTCCGGCATGTTTCTAGCCCTGTGCCCCATTCGTGACCCGACCTAAATTGCCGGCCTGCGTCGCGACCGCCGTATCCTGCTTCGGCTTCGATCTGCTTTCCATCGAGCCCAGAAGCTTGGACAGGAGTGCTGCAAGCTGTTTCTGCTCGACGGATGACAGGTCGCTCAAGAGATCATCAACAGCGGCAAAATGTCCGGCAATCGCCTTGTCAGCAAGCTTTTTTCCCGCGGGTGTCAGCCGAATGACGTAGCTGCGCCGGTCCTCCTTGTCCGGGCGCCGTTCGACCAATCCCATCTTCTCGACGCGGTCGATACGGTTGGTGATCGCTCCGGACGTGAGCAATGACTCACGCAGGATGTCGGTCGGCCGCAACTCGTACGGCTTGCCTGAGCGACGCAGCGTAACGATCAGGCTGAAGGCTTCCCAGCTCAAATCGAATGGCCCCAGCCAATTCTCCGACTGGCGCAAAATATGCGCGGACAATCGGACAATCCGTCCCTGAATGCCGACCGGAGAAGGATCGAGATCAGGACGCTCCTGCTTCCATTCGCTCAACAGCCGGGCGACTGAATCGCGATGTTGCTCGGGCATGATGCAGCACCTGTCTGGACTTGCCATCTCATTGCGCTTGACTCCGGCGCAAGAGGACGTTGAGATACCTTAACATTAAGATACTTAACGTTGAGTGGGTCTGCAAGACGAACGATCGATGCAGCAATGACTGCATCCGGGATGCGTATGGACATTTTTGTCGATAACCTCGTGCAGATCTGGGACGATGGCGGCGACGGCGTTCTTGCGCTTGATGGCATCACGCATCACTTCCGCTCCGGCAAGCTGACCTGTCTCCTTGGTCCGAGCGGTTGCGGCAAGAGCACCTTGGTGCAAATCGTCGGCGGCATCGAAAAGGCCACAAGCGGCAGCATCCGTATCAGTGACCCGGGCCATCCCGGTAAACCATCGGCGCGGCCCGGCGAACGGTCGGTGATGATGTGGCAAAACCTCAACCTGTTTCCCTGGCGCAACGTCATCGACAATGTCGCATTCGGACCGGAGATGGCCGGCGTACCACGCCAGCAGCGATATGAGCGCGCGCAAGAGCTGATCAACTTGGTCGGGCTGAAGCATTTCGAATACAAGCAATGCAGTCAGCTTTCGGGTGGAATGCGCCAGCGCGTGGCGCTGGCCCGCGCACTGATCATGGATCAACCGATCCTGCTGATGGACGAACCCTTCGCCGCCCTCGACGCCCAGACCAAGATCGTGATGCAGGAGGAGCTGACCCGCATCTTCGAGATGACCCGCAAGACCATAATGTTCGTTACCCATGCCATCGACGAAGCGATCCTGCTTGGCGACGAGGTAGTGGTGATGACGGCACGGCCGGGCCGCATCAAGGAGGTCATCAGCATCAACCTGCCGCGCCCGCGCTCCCAGGAATTGATCAACTCGCGTGAATTCGGGGAGCTCTATGACCGCATTCTGCACCTGATCAGGGAAGAAGTCCTCAACGCGATGAAGCAGCAACACGACGCGGTGGCGTCGTGACGACAAAGCCCGCCCGCATCAGGAAGAAGGCCGGGCGCGATCCGCTTTGGCTGAGGTTGCTGCCACTGGCGTCCGTCATTGCGTTTCTCGCGATTTGGGAATTGGTCGTCAGGCTGAGGGGCATCACTCCGATTATTCTGCCGGCGCCGAGTTCGATCGCCGATTATCTCGCAATCATGACGTTGGACGGAACCCTCCCCTATAACCTCGGGGTGACTTTCCTGCGCATCCTCGCAGGCTTCTTGGTGGCGAGTTTCTTCGGTGTCTTATGCGGCGTCTTGATGGGCATGTCGCGCGTTTTTGCTCGCGTGCTCGATCCGTGGATCGCGGCCTTATACCCGCTGCCCAAAATCTCGTTGATCCCGCTCCTGATCATCTGGCTCGGAACCGGCGAGGCCTACATTCTCACCATCAGTGCGATCACAGCATTCTTTCCGGTGGTGATCAGCACCTATGCCGGGATCCGCCAGGCCGACCAGGGTCTCATCCGGGCGGCGCGCGATCTTGGCGCAAACGTCCGGCAGGTGCAGATGCAGGTGGTCATACCCTCCGCCGTGCCAAGCATTTTCGCCGGGCTTCATCTCGGGATGGGCGTCACCATCATCCTGGTGGTCGCCGCGGAGATGATCGGCGGCTCCAACCAGAGCGGTATGGGATATCTCCTGATCCGCTTCGGTCAGGTCATGGAAACCGAGAAAGTTTTCGCTGCGCTGATCGTGCTCGCGGTATTCGGTGGCGTCATCATCAAGACTCAAGAACGCATCGACCGTTGGCTGGCGCCTTGGGCTGCGGGAGCAAAGTGAGGCAGTTATGTCGCGTATCCTGATCAAAAACGGCCATGTCGTCACGGTGAACGGCAATCGCGACGTCTTCCCGTCCGGCGCCGTGGTCGTCGCCGATGGCCGCATCGAATCCGTGCATTCCAATGTGCCGCAGGCCGGCGCGCGGGATTTCGATGACGTGATCGACGCCAAAGGCTGCCTGGTCATGCCCGGCCTGATCAACCTGCATCAGCATCACTGGTACTGCCTGTTCAAGGGTATCGCCGATGGGATGCTGCTGGAGGACTGGATCGGCGACCTCGTCTTTCCGTTGGTGTCCAAGCTCACGCCCAGCGCGATGCGGGTGGCGAGCTATCAATGCGGCATGGAAATGCTGGCCACCGGCACAACCTGCTCCTTCAACCATTCCGTCACCGTGACCAATCCCGAAACCGTCAAGGCCATCGTCGAGCCACAGGCGGAGCTCGGGATCCGGCAGATCTTCGGAAAGGAACTGCGGTGCCGCAATCCGCGCTTCACCGCCCATCCGCTGACGCTCGATGAGTCACTGGCCGCCCTGAAAGAGGAGGTGCAGCGATGGGACGGAGCGCATGACGGTCTGGTGCGCATGGCGATGGTCATCGAGGCCAATGCGCACTGGACCACGTCCGGCATGAGCACCGAGGAGCTGATTTTGCGCGGCCATGCGCTGGCCAAAGATCTCGGCATGAAAATCAGCAGCCACATTTCCGGTGGCACCTTCTCACTGGAAAAAGGCTTGCTCAAACATCTGCGCGAAACCGGCCGCACCGACGTGCGTTACCTGATGCAGCTCGGCGTGCTCGATGAAAGCTGGATCCTGGCCCATTGCATCCATTGCACCGAGCTCGACCTCGAACACATGGCCCTGGTCGGCGCAAATCTGGTTTACACGCCGACCAGCGAGGCTATCCGCGGTGGCGGCATCGGCCCGATTGCCAATGCGTCGGACCTCGGAATCGTCACTGCACTCGGCACCGACGGGCCGATGGTCGACTATTCCGACGACATGTTCGAGCAGATCAAGGCTTGCGTGCTGTTCCAGCATCAACGGCATCTCGACCCGACCCGCATCTCGATCGAGCGCGCGGCCGAAATGGCGACGCTCGACGGCGCGCGTGCGGCCGGTCTCGCCGACGAGATCGGCTCGCTTGATGTCGGCAAGCAGGCCGACATCGCCATTTTCGATATGCGACGGCCGCATGTCGGCGTGCTGCAGCGTCCGCTGTCGGCTTTCGTCTGCGCAGGAAAGGGTTCGGACGCCAAGGTCGTAATGGTTGGCGGCAAGATCGTCTACCGCGACGGGCAATTCATGAACGGTCCGAACCCTGAAGACGTTCTCCATGAGGCCGAGGCGCTGGGGCTTGACCTCATCAAGAGCGCAGGACTGTCCGACCGTCTCGTTTCGCATTGGCCGGGGCAGCCGTCCGCGGCCGCGCCGGTCGCCCTGCGAGGCCATCGCTAAATTACGTTGATCAGCATTCCAACAGAACGGAGCTGTCGTATGAATACAATCAAATCCTTGATCTCAGGCGTAGCGCTTCTCTGCGCGGTTTCGGTGCAGGCTTCGGCCCAGGACGTCCTGCGCGTTGGCGAGGGGCCGTTCATCACCGGCGGCGGCTTCCTCATCGCCAACGAAAAGGGCTATTTCAAAAAGCTTGGTCTGCAGATCGAGACCAAGATGTTCATTGACGGTCAACAGGCCGTGCCGGCGCTTATCGCGGGCGACCTCGACATGTCCTTCATGACCGCGAATGCCGGCCTTTTCAACAGCGTCGCGCGCGGAGCGCCGCTCGTCGTCATCCTGGACCGCGGCAACAACAAGCTGGACCGTGGCTACACCGTCATCAACGTGAGCAAGCAGATGGCGGACAGTGGCGTCAAATCATTGGCCGATCTGGGCAAATTGAAGGGCAAGAAAATCGGAGTGAGCGGCACCGGCAGCATCAATCAGTATGTCTTTTCCCTTGCCCTGCAAAAGGCCGGCATTGATCCGCGCAAGGAGGTGCAGTGGGTCTTCAATGTGCCGCAGCCTGACCTGATGAAGATGCTCGGTCAGAACCAGGTCGACGCCACGGATCTCGCATACCAGTTTGGATTCTTCGCAGAGAAGAATGGCTGGGGACCGATGATCGCCACCGGTGACAAGATCGATCCGGACGGAACAATCGCGGTCATCGCCACGCGGCAGTCGTTGCTGAAGGACAAGCGTGATCAGCTCGTACGTTTCGCCATGGCCTACCTGCAAGGCGCCAAAGAGTTCAACGCCGCAGCTGCCAACCCTGGCCAGCACCCGGACATCGTCGAAATCCTCGCGAAAACTACCGCCTTGAAGAACCCCGAGACCATCAAGGCCATCGCGCCGAACTGGTCCTATGTGAATGAGGATGGCATCCCGAACATTCCATCGGTGATGAAGATGCAGGATTATTGGGCGGATTATTACGACTACGTTGAAAAGAAAGTGTCGGCGGATCGCCTGTTCGATACCAGCATCGCCAAGGAAGCGTTGAAGCGCCTTGAGACCGAGAAGCCGTTTGCAAAATAGTTCGTGTCGACCTTACTGGCCGCGCCGCAGATTCGTGGCGCGGCAATTGTCTCGCCGGAAGCATTTTGAATGAAGTCGGTTCCACAGCTCGTTGCCGAAATCGGTACACGCTACGCCGATCTGATCGACCTGGATTATCCTCGTTTCTCGGATGGCGAGATGGCGCGGCGCGATGGCCTGTTGGCCAGCATCATCGCGGCGCACAATCTGGATGCGTTGATCGCGGCGGAAGCGATGCGTGCCGGCACCGCGACCGGATGGATCACCGGCTGGCCGGTTACGGCCGAAGCGGTGACGCTTATGGTGCCTGATGCCCCGCGCCGGATGTTCATTCAGCATTTCAACCATCTGCCGCTGGCAAAGCGGCTCGCGCATGGCACCGACGTCCTGTGGGGCAAAACCGGGGCGCTCAGGCTGGCGGCGAACGCCGTGCAACAGGCCAAGGCCGGAAAAGCGCGGGTCGGGGTGATCGGCAGGATTCCGGTCGCTCAGGCTGAGATGCTTTCGGGGATGTTCGACGTGGTCGACATGAACCGGGCCTATACGCAGGTCCGGCTCGTGAAGTCCGATGAAGAACTGCGATGGCTGGAACTTGCGGCGGACCTCACTGACGTCGCGGTCACCGCGCTGGCCGAAGGCGCGAAACCCGGCATGAGCGAGCGCGAACTCCAGGCTATCGTGCAGACCCCGTATCTTCCCTTTGGCGCGACCAATTTCATCCACTATTTCCAGACCGCCTCGATGGCGGCTTCCGATGCGGCTGTGCCTCGGCAATATCCGTCCGGACGAAAGCTTCGCAGCGGCGATGTGATGTCCACCGAACTCAGCGTCGATTATTGGGGCTATACCGGACAGGTGCTTCGAACGTTCTTCATCGGCGAGCAGCCGAGCGCGCTCTATCGCGACCTGCACACTGTCGCCGATGCCGTGCTCGACGCTATCCTTGAGCGGATGCGGCCGGGAGTCCACGTTCGAGATCTTGTGGCCGCATCACAACTGATCGAACAGTCCGGCTTCACTATTATCGACGACCTCATCCATGGATATGGCGGAGGCTATCTTCCGCCCGTGCTCGGATCGCAAAGCCGGCCGGCCGCCGGCGAAATCCCTGACATGACCTTGTCGCGTGGCATGGCGCTGGTGGTCCAGCCGAATGTCGTCACCGGGGATTGGAAGGCCGGCGTGCAGACCGGCAACCTCGTCGTCGTGACCGAAACCGGCGTGCGCTCGCTCCAGAAATTTCCGCGAGGGTTTCACATCATCAATTAGCGGCCGTTCGTGTTTTCCGGACGTTGTCGCGATCGGCCGTCACTTGCTCACTAACCGCTGCGAAGGCGGACGAGAGGGACGAGTGCGGAATCGCTTCGAGAATCGAGCGTGCACATCCTCGCGATGCTGCGCTCCTTGCATCAGACCCAGAGCCGTTAGCCCGGGGTGCTCCCCTATCCGCACTGCGACCGCGCCTGCGCGTGACCTGTCCACAGCTGGACCGCGACCGCATTCATGGCACAGAAGCGAACTGCGTACAGGTGAAACAAACTACTTGAAATTTGAATATTTCAGTTGTGAAATGATCACGTCGGGTCAGGGATGGGGTCATGGGCTTCGAGGTCAAGCGTTCCGTATTCGAGGAGGAGCACGAGGCGTTTCGCCGCAGCGTGCGCGGCTTTCTGGAGAGCGAGGTCGCGCCCCACTATTCCCAATGGGAAGACGATGGCTTCACGCCACGCGAGATCTGGCGGCGTGCGGGCGAGGTCGGGCTCCTCGGCACAAGTTTGCCGGAAGAATTTGGCGGAGCCGGGGGCGACTTCAGATTCGACGCGATCGTCCTCGAGGAGCTTGGCCGGCTCAATCTGGCTGCGCCCGCCTGGGACATGCATGCCTATATCGTCGCGCCGTTTCTCACCCATTTCGGCACCGACCAGCAGAAGCAATACTGGCTGCCGCGCATGGTGCAGGGCGAGACGATCTCCGCCATCGGACTCACCGAGCCCAATTCCGGCAGCGATCTCGCCGGCATCCGCACTCAGGCGACACGGGACGGCAACGGCTATCGGATCAACGGATCGAAGATTTTCATCACCAACGGCATCATCGCCGATCTCGTGTTGCTGGCGGTCAAGACGGAGCCCGGGCTCGGCGCCCAGGGGGTGTCGCTATTCCTGGTCGATACCACGACACCGGGCTTTCGCCGTGGCCGCAAACTGAAAAAGGTCGGCAATCACGCGCAGGATACCGCGGAGCTGTTCTTCGACGACATGCATGTTCCGGCCGATGCGTTGCTCGGCGGAGATGAGAACAAGGGCTGGAAACAGCTGATGCACGGGCTGGCACAGGAGCGGATGGTGGTCGCGGTGCGCTCGATGGCGATGGCACGTTCGGCGTTCGAGACGACACTCGAGCATGTGCGCAACCGTGTCGCCTTTGGCAAGCCGATCGCCAGCTTCCAGAACACGCGCTTCAAACTGGCGGAGCTGGAAACCGATATCGACGTCGGACAGCCCTTTGTCGACCTGTGCATCGCGAGCCTGGCTGACGGTAGCCTCTCGCCGGAAATGGCGGCGAAAGCGAAGCTCTGGACCACCGAACTTGTCGACCGCGTACTCGACGAATGCGTCCAGCTTCATGGCGGCTACGGCTATATGTGGGAATACCCGGTGGCGCGGGCCTGGGCCGACGCGCGGGTGCACCGGATCTATGCCGGCACCAACGAGGTGATGAAGCAGATCATCAGCCGCAACTATGTGGATCGCGAGCGGCAAGGCTGATGAACGTAGCGAGCCAGCCCACGTCGATGCCTTTAATCCCGACGACATTGGGCGAAAGCTTCGCTGCTGCAGCAGCGTTCCGTAATGACCGGCCTTTCCTGGCCGATGGCGAATTGCGCCTCAGCGGTGCGCAGGCCCTGGAAACATCTACCCGTCTAGCGGGCGCACTTCAGGCGCACGGCCTTTCCTCCGGCGAAAAGGTCGTGTTCCTCAGCCGCCCGAGCGTGCTGCACACCCTCGCCTGGTTCTCGGCAATCCGGCTCGGCGCAATCGCCACAAACCTCCATCTCCTGGAATCGCCTGAACGGATGGCGGAGACCATCGTCTGGCTCGAAGCGAGACTGGTGCTGTTCGATGGGGAGTTCTCCGCGCTGGCGCAAGCTCTATCCCAGACCTTGCCAAGTGTTCGCTTCGCTCCGCTCGTCGAGCTTAATCATTCACGCGCGGCGCCGGCGAGAGATCTCGATCGCGGCAGCCCGAATGATCCCGTAGCCATCGTGCTGTCGTCCGGTTCAACCGGCCGTCCGAAGGGCGTTGTGCACAACCATGCGTCGACCCTGGGCTCGTTTCAAGCCGGGCGCGATGTCTATCGCGGGATCGATAGCGACGATTCCGTCCTTGTCTGCATCGGCACCTCGTTCGGCGGCTGGTGCAATACGGTCATCCCGTTCGTCTGTCTCGGCACGCGGCTGGTGTTCCAGCGCCGCTTCGAGCCGCAGGCTTTCCTCAAAGGCCTTGCCGACGAGCGAATAACCATCGCGCCGCTGGTACCGACGATGTGGCGGATGGTGCTGGCCGCCGAGCCGGAACTCTACAATCTGTCCAGCGTCAGACTCGCCTTCATGTCCGGCGAAATGGCGAGCCGCAGCGACGTCGGGCAGATCCGCAAACGGATCACGGACAAGGTCCGCGCGGCCTATTTGTCCACCGAAGGCGCCTGTGGCTGCGGCATCGTCGCCGACGAGGACGCATTCGCGACGCAGGATCGTCCTGTAGGCCGTCCGCTTTCCGGCGTTGATGTGCGCGTTGTCGCAACGAATGGGATGAGTGACGGCGCCCTCCCCGCAGGAGAAGCCGGCGAGATCATGCTGTCTGGCCCGTCACTTGCTTGTGGTTATTGGAAGGATCCGGACCGCACGGCGCAACGGTTTCGGGATGGATGGTGGCGAAGCGGCGACACCGGCTATCTGACCGAAGAGGGCGGCGTTGTGCTGGTCGGGCGTACCGATCACGTCATCAATTCAGGCGGCGTGAAAATTCAGGCGGAGGAGATCGAGGCCGCGCTCATGAGCCATCCGGACATCCGCCAGGCTGCCGTCATCGGCGTTCCGGATCCGAAATGGGGACAGCGCGCAGAGGCTTTTGTCGTGGTTGGCGACAGCGGTCTCGACGTGCAGGCGATCGAAACATGGCGCCAAGAATCCCAGGTTTCGTCGATGCGCTTTCTGAAGGCGATCCACATCGTCGAACGGCTGCCGACCGGTCCAACCGGCAAACTCTATCGTCCCGCCCTGCTCGCTCCGCAACAGGACATGGCATGACCAAAGCGCTGGCAAAAAAGATCGGAGAGCCCAGACTTCGTGATCGCGAGCCGGCGTGGCTCGCGCCCGAGAAGCAGAAGCTCGACCTGCAATTGTGGGTTCGCCTGCTTGCTTGCGGTCACGCCGCCGAGCAACGCGTCAAGAACCGGATCAAGGAAACATTCGGCATCAACCAGACCCAGTTCAATCTGCTCTCGCAGCTTGACCGCGCGCCCGAAGGGATCCGCATGGGAGAGGTCGCACGCCGCACCGTCGTCACCGGCTCCAATGTGACCGCGGTTGTCGATGATCTCGAGCAGCGCGGAATGGTGAAGCGGCAGGCCGCGGAGGGTGACCGTCGCGCCACCGTCATCACGCTTACGGAAGCCGGCCGCAAAGCCTTTGCTCAGATGGCGCCAATTCATGCCGACTGGATCGAGGAAATTTTTGCGGAAATGCCGAAGCGAGAGAAGCGCGAACTGATCCAGCAACTCGACGGGCTGAAGTCCGCGATGCGCGCAACACTGAGCACCAGCCTCTAGGATTGTCTGAAACCGAAGGTATCAAAAGGAGAGTGGGATGACGAGATACATGACGTCCGCAATTGCACTGGCCGCGGCCCTGTTCGCCGCGCAGCCCGCATTGTCTCAGGAGATCAAGGTCGGCCTGTCCGGCACGTTCACGGGAGGTAACGCCACCAACGGAATCCCCTATCGCAACGCTGCCGAGGTGTTTCCGAAGACACTCGGCGGCGTGCCGGTACGCTGGATCCTTCTGGACGATGCGACAGACCCGACCACCGCGGTCAAGAATGCCCGCAAGTTCGTGGACGAGGACAAGGTCGACATCATCCTCGGGTCGACGTCGACGATCACCGCAACGGCAATGAGCGATGTCGCCGTTGAGTCGAAGACTCCGCAGATCGGCCTCTCCCCGATGCAGATCCCCGAGGCGAAGCTTCCCTGGGTGTTCAACCTGCCCCATCCGGTGCCGGTCATGGTGTCCGCGATCATCGAGGACATGAAGAAGAACAAGATGAAGACCGTCGCCTTCATCGGCTTTGCCGACGGCTGGGGCGATCTGAACTGGAATGCGCTGAACCAGGTCGCCAAGAAGGAAGGCATCAACATCGTGGCTTCGGAGCGTTACAACCGCACCGACACGTCGGTCACCGCCCCGGTCCTCAAGCTGATGGCGAGTTCGCCCGATGCGGTCTTCGTCGGTGCATCCGGCACGGCCGCGGTCCTGCCGCACGTCACGCTTAAGGATCAAGGCTACAACGGCCGCATCTATCACACCCACGGCACGGTCACGAAGGCATTCATCGACGCCGGCGGCAAAGCTGTCGAGGACGCGCGCATGCCAACGGGTCCGGTCGTTGCCGCAGCCGATCTCGCAGACGACAATCCGATCAAGAAGGTCTCGCTCGACTTCATCCAGAAATATGAAGGCAAATGGGGAAAGGGCTCGGCCAGTCCGATTGCCGGCTATGCGTGGGATGCTATGCTGCTGGTCGATGCCGCTGCCGCCGAAGCCGTCAAGAAGGCCAAGCCGGGCACCCCGGAATTTCGCGCGGCTCTGCGCGACGCGCTGCAATCGGGCAAGGAAGTCGTCGGCACCAACGCGATCTATCGCTACACGCCGACCGATCACTACGGCGTGGATGAGCGAGCCCGCGTCATGATCATGGTGAAGGACGGCGCTTTCCGTCTGGCGAAGTAATTCCGTCAAGATCAGCAGGCTGCCGCTTCGGCGGCAGCCAACTTCCTTCGGTAGCCGCCTGTCGCCATGAACACGACCATCGGATTGCTTCTGCTTCAGGACGGCCTCACCACAGGCTTCATCTACGCGCTGCTGGCGCTGTCGATACTCCTGGTCTTTCTGGTCACACGCGTACTCTGGGTGCCGGCGGGCGATTTCCTGGTGTTCGGGGCATTGACGCTAGCGCTTTTGCAGCAAGGCCAGGTGCCCGGGACCGTATGGCTGTGCGGGGCACTCGGGCTTACCACAGCGGCCGTTGAAACCTGGCGCTCCTGGCGCTCGGGCGATTGGCGAGGCTGGTCCATGGTGGTCGGCATCTCACTCGGGACCCCACTGATCGTCGGCGGCGCCGTGTTACTCACCGCCGCCTCCAAACCGATCCTTCCGGTGCAGATCTTCTTCACGCTCGCGCTGATCGTGCCGATGGGATTCATGCTTTATCGCGTGGCCTTCAAGCAGCTTGCTGACAGATCGATCCTGACGCTGATGTTCGCGGCCATCGCTGTCCACTATGCGCTGGTGGGGCTCGGTCTTGTATTCTTTGGTTCGGAAGGGTTCCGGACGCCGCCATTCATTCCGGGCCGCATCGATGCAGGCTTCACCCGGATCTCATGGCAGCTGATGCTGGTGGTCGCGACTTCGGCCATCATCATGGTCGCGCTGTGGCTGTTTATGGGTCGCACCCTGTGGGGACAGGCATTGCGCGCAGCCGCGGTCAACCGGTTTGGCGCGCGGCTCGTCGGCATCCGGACAGAGACCGCAGGTGCTCTCGCCTTCACCCTGGCGGCGCTGATCGGCGCGTTCTCGGGAATACTGATCGGCCCGGTAACCACGCTCTATTACGACTCCGGCTTTCTGATCGGACTGAAGGGTTTCGTCGGCACCGTCGTCGCCGGGATGGTTAGCTTTCCACTTGCGGTCTTCGGTGCGATCGTGGTCGGTCTCGTAGAGAGCTTCTCGTCCTTTTACGCATCCGCCTATAAGGAAGCGATCGTCTTCGCGCTGCTGATCCCCTTCCTGTTGTGGCGCTCGGCCGTCGAGCCGCGCGGCCACGAAACCCATGAGCACGACGAATGAGCGCGCACCGGATTTTCATCGGCGCGCTGGTTGCCGTTTTCGCCCTCGCGCCCTTCGTTCTCTCGATCCGAATTATCTCGCCGCTGACCTATATCGGCCTCGCGGTCCTGGTGGGGGTAGGACTGGTGGTTCTGACCGGTGTGGCGCGCATGACCTCGTTCGGTCAGGCTGCCTTCTGCGGACTGGCGGCATACACCACCGCATTGCTGACGACTCAATATAGCTGGACACCGGTTGCAGCCCTGCCGATCAGCCTGCTCGTCACCGCATTCGTCGCGCTGATGCTTGGCCTCCTGACAGTGCGCCTGGCGGGCCATTACCTGGTGCTGGGAACGCTGGTCTGGGCGATCGGGCTGTTCTACCTGTTCGGTAACGTTCCGGGACTCGGCGGCTTCAACGGCATTTCCGGGCTACCGCCGATTTCGCTGTTTGGACTTTCGATCACAACCCCGTTCGATTTCTATATCGTGATCTGGTCCCTGGTGGCGCTGAGCTTTCTCGCGTCAGCCAATCTGCTTAACAGCCGCACCGGACGCGCCATCCGCAGCCTGCCGACCGAAGTCATGGCCGAGAGCTTCGGCGTTCCCACAGGTCCGCTGCGGATCAAGGTGTTCGTGTTTGCCGCTTTGCTTGCCGGCATCAGCGGGTGGCTGCATGCGCACTACATCCGCATCGTCAATCCGAGTCCGTTCAGCGTCAATGCCTCGATCGACTATCTCTTCATGGTGGTCATCGGTGGCGTTGGACAGCTCGGCGGCGCACTGATCGGTCCGATCGTATTCGAAGCCGCACGCAGCTGGCTGCGCGAGACGCTTCCGGTGCTGTTCGGACGAGCCGGCGGCTACGAAGTCGCGGTGTTCGGTATTCTGGTCGTGGTGATGCTGCAGACAGCGGGCGGTGGCCTGATGTCGTTCATCGCGCGCTGGCTGCCGGCGCCTCCGCCGTTGCGCGCGCCACCGAAGGCTGCGCCACTCGCCCGCCGGCAGCTCCCGGCGAGCGCCTGCTTTCGGCGCAGGATATCTCAAAGAACTTCGGCGGTCTCGCGGCGGTGCAGAAAGTATCCTTCGATATGCGTGCCGGAGAAATTCTTGCACTGATCGGACCGAATGGCGCCGGCAAGAGCACGATCTTCAATCTGTTGACCGGCCTCCTTCCGCTCAACGGCGGCGAAGTCCACTTTGGCGACCGGCGTATCGACACCCTGCCGCCTCGGCTGATTGCCGGACTCGGCGTGGCCCGGACCTTCCAGCACGTTGTAATGCAGTCGAAGATGAGCGTGCTGGAGAATGTCGCACTCGGTGCGTATCTGCGCGGTCGATCGGGCTTCCTCGCAGCTGTCACGCGGCTCGACCGGCAGGAAGAAGCGCGTCTCCTGTATGAAGCGCAATCTCAGCTCGAGCGCGTCGGAATCGCAGACTGCGCCACCTTGCCCGCTGGCAGCCTCGCGCTCGGCCAGCAGCGGCTGCTCGAAATCGCGCGCGGCCTGGCGGCGGACCCGCAGGTCCTGCTGCTGGACGAGCCGGCCGCCGGTCTTCGGTTCGGAGAGAAACAGAAGCTTGCAACCCTGCTGCAGCAATTGCGCGCGGAAGGCCTGTCCATCCTGCTGGTCGAGCACGACATGGATTTCGTCATGAACCTGGTCGACCGGGTGGTGGTGGTCGACTTCGGCGTGAAGATTGCGGAAGGCACGCCGGAGCAGATTCGCAACGATCCGCGCGTGATCGAGGCCTATCTTGGCGGTATCGACGATGACAAGCCGCTGCGAACACGGCGAGCCGAAGGGGCCGCGCTATGAGCGCACTGCTCGAAGCGAACGGGATCTCGGTTTCGTACGGCAAGATCGAAGCGGTCCGCGATGTCAGCTTGAGGTTGGATGCGGGGCAGATCGTCACCGTGATCGGTCCGAATGGCGCCGGAAAATCAAGTCTGCTGAAAGCCCTGATCGGCGCCTTGCCCTATGGCGGCGACGTCGTCTTCGCCGGCCGTAACAGCAATCAGCGGACGCTCGAAGACCGGGTGGATTCCGGTCTGTTTCTTGTGCCGGAGGAGCGTGCGCTCTTCGCCGAACTCACAGTCGAAGAAAATCTCGCGCTCGGTGCGTTCAGCCGCAGGCGCGAGGCTGCAGCGGTGCTCGCGGAGGCGCGCGAAGACATCTACGCGCTGTTTCCGCGGCTGAAAGAGCGGCGTCGTCAGCTCGCAGGCACGTTGTCGGGCGGAGAGCGCCAGATGCTGGCGCTCGGCCGCGCCCTGATCGGCAAGCCGAAGCTTTTGATGCTGGACGAACCCTCGCTTGGCCTGGCGCCGCGCATTGTGCGCGACATCTTTCGAACCATCGTCGGGCTCGGGGAACGCGGTGTGTCGCTGCTGGTGGTCGAGCAAAACGCCAAGGCGGCCATGCAGATTGCGGACTATTGCTACGTAATGGAGCAGGGCCGCATCGCACTTGAAGGCCCGCCTGCGGAGCTGGAATCCGACAAGCGTATCGTCACCAGTTATCTTGGGGGCAGCGCTGCTTGAAACATGGCGCGCCTGAGGTAATCCGAACCCCTTGTCACTGTTGCGGTGGGCGATGTATAAATCGTCATGGTCGTTCGGACTGCAGTATCGGCATTGTTTGGCGTACTGGCATTTCTACTGGTCGCGCTTTCGGCGACCGGTGCGACTGCCCATGGCGGTGCGCCGCATGCACATGCCGCCACGCATGCAGGCGATAGCGCCAAGTCTGTAGCCCCGGCGGTCGTTCTGCCGGCGGAATTGCGGGCCAAAGTTCCAGTGTCGGCCGATCATCAGACCGAGAGAGATTGCGGCGATCGTGGTTGTTGCGGAGCCGGGCATTGCTCCGGCTGCACGACCGCGCTTGCGCCTGCGTCCTGGACCTCCCTGAGTCTCTCGAAGTATTTGATTTTGCCGAGCCCGGACGCGGCCCTGCCCGCAAGCCTCGCGCGGGAAGGCCCACCGCGACCGCCTAAATCTTTCGCCTGAACGTCGTGACCCGCGTCTCGTGACGCGGGCCGTCCGCCTCATGGGTGGGCGGCTTGATTTCGTTCATGCGAAGGACTGGCCTCCATGTTCCGCAACATTCTGCCGGCATTTGCCGCCGCCGGATTCATCCTGACCTTCGGCGCTACCGCCGTTCCGGCGCACGAGGGCCATGACCATGGTCCCGAAGCCCCCGCCGCCCCCGCAACCGTCGCCCCGCGCGGCGAGGCGCATTCGGAGCGCTTTGAGATTGTCGCGGTAGCGCAAGGCAAGACGCTTGCGATCTATCTTGACGACTATAAGACCAACGCCCCGATCGAGCAGGCCGCGATCGAGGTCGAGACGCCGTCGGGCCCGGCAGTTGCAAAATCGGTCGGCAATGGCGTCTACAGTCTGGATGCGCCTTTCCTGGAGAAGGGTGGCCACGTCGACCTGATCATCACCGTCGCAGCAGGCGGCGATCCTGACATTCTGCCTGTAACAATCGAGATACCCGCCTCAAACGGCGCTTCCGGCGACGGCGTGTCTCCGAAGAACGGCGCGGCGATGCTGCTCGCGTCGCTGTCACAATCGCCTCTGGCGATGGGTTTGGCCGGCTTCACGCTCGGCGCCGTGCTTGTCAGTCTGATCCGCAGATCGCGACCCGTGAGTGCCGCTATCATCGTCGTTCTGTTCGGGCTCGGCGACGCGCTCGCGCACGAAGGCCATGATGACAGAGTGGAGAAAGCGCCGGCGGCGACCAGTGACCAGCGCGCACAGCGCCAGCCTGATGGCGCCATCTTCGCACCGAAGCCGATACAGCGCATCTTCGGTGTGCGTACCATCGAGACAGAAAACGGCCGCTTCGCGCGCACGGTCGAATTGCCTGGCCGCATCATCCCCGATCCCAACACGAGCGGCTATGTGCAGACCGCCGTCGGCGGCGTGCTGTCGCCCCCGCCCGGCGGCTTTCCGCGGCTCGGCACACAGGTGAAGGAAGGCGACGTCCTGGCCTATGTCACGCCGCCGATTGCGGCGATCGACGTCTCCGACATGCGCCAGAGACAGGGCGAACTCGATCAGCAGATCGCCATCGTGCAGCGCAGGCTGGCCCGGCAGGAATCTCTGGTCACCAGCGGCGCGGTCGCGCTTACATTGAAGGAAGAGACAAGACTCGAACTGGAGGGCCTGAAGGACCGCAGAGCGGCGCTCGACAGGATCAGAAACGAGCCGGTGCCCCTGATCGCACCCGTCACCGGCATCATCGCCGAGGGAACACCGATCACCGGACAGATCGCGCAGAGCAATGCGGTGGTCTTTCACATTATAACACCCGGAAAATTGTGGGTCGAAGCGCTGAGCTTCGATCCTGTCGCAGGCACCGGCCGTGCTTCCGCCAAGACCGGGAACGGCAAATCGCTGGCCCTGAGCTTCCGAGGCTCCGGCCTTGCCGACCGGAGCCAGTCGATCCCGGTACATTTCTCCGTCGACGAAGGCGGCAAGGACTTGCGCGCCGGGCAGTTCGTGACGGTGTTCGCCGAAGCCGGCGACGAGCGATCAGGAATTGCGGCTCCGCGCACCGCCGTGATCCGCGCCGCCAACGGTCAGGATTTCGTGTTCGAACACACGGCGGCAGAGCGATTCGAGCCGCGCCCGGTACGGATCGAGCCGCTCGATGCCGAACGCGTATTGATCGCGGCGGGCATCGATCCGGGCAAGCGGATCGTGGTGCAGGGCGCCGAACTGCTCGACCATGTGCGCTGAGGGACGAACCGATGTTTACCCTCCTCGTCACCCAATCGCTGCGCAACCGGATGCTGGTGCTCGCGCTGAGTGCGGCGCTGATGGCCTTCGGCGGCTATGCCGTCACCAAGCTCCCGGTCGACGTCTTACCAGATCTGAACAAGCAGGTTGTCACCATCATGACCGAGGCGGACGGCCTTGCGCCACCCGAGGTCGAGCAACTCGTCACCTTCCCGATCGAGACGCAGATGAACGGCGTGCCCGGCGTTGCGCGTGTGCGCTCGGTCTCCGGAGTGGGTCTGTCGTTCGTCTATGTCGAGTTCGAGTGGTCGGCCGGCGACATCTATCGCAACCGCCAGCTCGTGTCCGAGCGGCTCAACCTGATGCGCGAGCAATTGCCGGCCAATGTCACGCCGATGATGGGGCCGATCGGCTCCATCATGGGACAGATTCTGATGGTTGCCGTGACGAGCGACCGCGCGGCGCCGATGGAGCTGCGGGAGGCGGCCGACTTCACCATTCGGCCGCGACTGCTCAGCATCCCGGGCGTCGCGCAGGTCATCCCGATCGGCGGCGGGGTCCGGCAATATCGTGTATCGCCGCAACCGCCGGCGCTGCGCGCACTCGGGATCAATTACGAGCAGATAGAGAAAGCGCTTGCGTCCTTCGGCACCAATGCCGGCGGCGGCTTTACCGATCTCAATTCGCGCGAATATCTGATCCGCAATATCGGGCGCACCACCAGTCTCGACGATCTCCGCAACCTGGTCGTTGCCAAGGTCGAGGGCAAACCGGTGTTTCTGCATCAGGTCGCGACTGTCGAATTCGCCGCTCGCACCAAGCGCGGCGACGGCGGCTATATGGGCGCTCCGGCGGTGCTGGTATCGGTCGAGAAGCAACCGAATGTCGATACCGTAACGCTGACACGCAAGCTCGAAGAGGCCCTGAAGGAGCTCAGCGCCGCGCTGCCGCACAACATCAAGGCGGACCAGATCGTGTTCCGCCAGGCGAACTTCATCGAAACCTCGATCGGTAACGTGCAGACGGTGCTGCTTGAAGCCTTTCTGGTGGTCGCCGTGGTGCTGTTCCTGTTCCTGATGAACTGGCGAACGACAGCAATCTCGCTCACCGCGATTCCGGCTTCGATCCTGATCACGGCCGTGGTGTTTTACTTCGCCGGACTCTCGATCAACACGATGACCCTCGGCGGCATCGCAATTGCGATCGGCGAACTCGTGGACGACGCCGTGGTCGACGTCGAGAACATCTTCCGCCGGTTGCGCGAGAACCGTGCGCACGGCAATCCACGATCCGTCTTCGGCGTTGTGGTGAGCGCATCGCAGGAAGTCCGATCCGGCATCGTCTACGCCACGATGATTATCGTACTGGTGTTTGTGCCGCTGTTCGCGTTGTCGGGCATCGAGGGCCGGCTGTTTACCCCGCTCGGCGTTGCCTACATCGTGTCGATCCTGGCAAGCCTGCTTGTCTCGATCACGCTGACGCCGGTCATGGCCTATTACATGCTGCCTGGCCTGAAGCGGCTCGACGCTCACGAAAGCTGGCTGGTGCGCCTGCTAAAGCGCTTCTACGCTGCGCTTCTGCCGCGCGCCTACGACAATGCGGGACTGATCGTCGGCGCAACCCTGATCATGGTTGTCACCGCAGCGGCTGCGGCACTGACGCTGCCGCGCTCGTTCCTGCCCCCCTTCAACGAGGGCACGTTCAATATCCTGGTGCAGTTCAACCCGGGGGTCTCGCTTGCCGAGTCCAACCGGGTCGGCACCATCGCCGAACAGCTCATCATGCAGGTGCCGGAGGTGAAATCGGTCGGCCGCCGCACTGGCCGTGCCGAACTCGACGAGCACGCTGAGGGGGTCCACGTCAACGAAATGGAGGTCGATCTCAACCCGTCGTCGCGTCCCAAGACAGAGATCGTGGCGGATATCCGCAGCAGACTCGCCGTATTGCCCTTGTCGGTCAATGTCGGGCAGCCGATCGCGCATAGGCTCGACCACATGCTCACCGGCATCCGCTCCGAGATTGCGCTGAAGATCTTCGGCGACGACCTCGACGCCATGAGGAGCAAGGCCGAGGAGTTGCGGACCATGCTCGCCACCATCCCCGGACTGACCGACGTTCAGGTCGAGAAGCAGGTTCGTATTCCGCAGCTCGAAATCAGGGTCGATTACGGCCGAGCCGCACTCTATGGCGTGCAGCCCGCCGCCGTGATCGAGCAGCTCAGCCGCCTGTCGAACGGCCGCGTGGTGTCGCGCGTTATAGACGGCTATCGCCGCTTCGATGTTGTGATGCGGTTGCCGGAGAGCATGCGGACGACGCAAGGCCTGAGCGATCTGCTGATCGAGACGCCGTCAGGCTGGATACCCGCGCGGCAGATTGCCGAAGTCAAGGAGACCACCGGTCCAAACCAGATCCTTCGCGAGAACGGGCGGCGCCGCCTGGTGGTGCTTGCCAATTCCGACGGCCGCGCCGACATGGCGAATCTCATCGAGCAAATCCGCGTGGTACTTGCGGACACCAAAATGCCGGAAGGCACATTCGTCAGTCTGGAAGGCACGTTCCAGGCGCAGGAGCAGGCCGCGCGCACGATCGGTCTGCTTTCAATGGTATCGCTCCTTCTGATCTTCGCGATCCTCTACAGCCGCTACAAATCGAGCGTGCTGGCGCTGATCGTTATCGGCAGCGTACCGCTGGCGTTGATCGGCTCGGTGGCGGCGCTGTGGCTTGTCGGTCAACCGCTCTCGGTCGCAAGCATGATCGGTTTCATCACGCTGACCGGGATCGCTGCTCGCAACGGCATCCTGAAGATCAGCCACATCATCAATCTGCATCTTCACGAGGACATGCCCTGGGGCCGCGAACTCGTCACGCGCGGCTGCCTTGAGCGAATGACGCCGGTGCTGATGACGGCTCTTTCGGCCGGTGTTGCGCTTGTCCCGCTGATGATCGATCCGGCGAGCCCCGGAAAGGAAATCCTGCATCCGGTGGCGGTGACGATCTTTGGCGGGCTGATCAGCGCCACGCTGCTCGACGCCTTCGTGACGCCGCTTCTGATGCTTGCATTCGGCCGCAACGCGGTCGAGCGGCTGAAAGCGGCAGCCAACACTGACCATCCGGCGCCAGATGCGGCGCCATCCACATCGACCTATTGAGAGGGAGACTGAAGATGAAAGCGGTTGTCGTGGCGGTTCTCGCGCTGCTGAGTGCTGGTATTGCGTCTGCGCATGACGGTAAGGGGAAGCACGGCGGTCAGGTCGCCGACGCGGGAGATTACCATGTCGAACTCGTTACCAATGGTGGCATCATCGACGTCTATGTCACCGATCACGATGACAAACCGATCAAGATCGCGGGCTACAAGGGTCTCGCGATCCTCTCGGCCGGGGGCAAAAGTCAGCGCATCGTGCTGGAGGTGGGAGACGGAAAGCTGACCGGCAAGGCGGGCGGTGCGCTTCCTCAGCAACCGAAAGGCGTTGTGCAGATCACCCCGCCAAACGGCCGGACAATATCGGCGAAATTCTAACGCGAATCTCAAGAGGCGTACCGCCTTGAACCATCAGGTTGCGAGCAGAATGCGCTCGACCAGGTCAGCAATCTGCAGAAGCCGCCGATCCTCATTCCGGTGGCCCATCAGCATGAGTCCCACCGGCGCCTCCCCAGGGGCCTGGCAAGGGAGCGAGATCGCACATCGGTCGAGCATGTTGGCAATCGTTGGATTGCGCAGCATCAACAGGTTCATCCGCCCGTAGGCTTCGTCGGTTGCAAGTTCGTCGAGCGTCGGCGCGATCTTCGGGACGGTCGGCATGATCACGGCATCGAAGTTTTTGGTGCTCGCGTCACATCTGGCGATCAGGTCGGCTCTTGCGCGCTGCACCTCGCGATAATCGGCATCGGTCTGAGCCTCGCCCTTGAGGATGCGAACGAGGACGCGAGGGTCATACGCGTCGTCACGCGCTTCAAGCCAGCGACGATGGTAGAGATAGGCCTCGCGCGCGGCGAGGCCGCCTTTGCCATTGATGACCGGAATGTCGGCAAGCGCTGGCAATTCGGCCGTCACGATCTTCACACCCGCGTCTGCTAGCCCTCGAAGCGCACGATCGAAGGCCATCGCGGTTGGCTGGTCGATATCGTCGAACACATAGGCCGACGGAACAGCGAACGTCAGCGACGACAGATCCACCGACGACCGAACGAACGGCTGTCCGCTGATAACCTCGTCGACCGCCGCACAACATGCCACCGAACGCCCGATGCTGCCGATCGAGTCGAGCGACGTCGACAGCGGCATCGTTCCGTCTGACGGGACCCGCGACGCGGTCGGTTTGAACCCGACCAGCCCACACAGCGCTGCCGGGATGCGGCACGAACCGCCGGTATCGGTGCCCAGCGCGACCGTCGCCATGCCGTCGCTGACGGAGACAGCCGCGCCGGATGACGAGCCACCGGGAATCCGCCGGCTCTTACGATCGTATGGATTGAGCGGCGTGCCGTAATGCGGATTGATGCCGAGGCCGGAGAAAGCGAATTCGGTCATGTTGGTGCGGCCGACCGGAATGAAGCCGGCGGACTTCAGTCGGGCGACGGCCTCGGCATCGCGCACCGCCGGCGCGGCGTCTTTGAGCAGTTTCGACCCAGAGGTCGTCACCTCGCCGGCAACATCGAACAGGTCCTTGATGCTGACGGTGACACCCGCATAGTGCGGCAGCACCGTTCCATGCCGCGCCGCGCGGTCGTAGGCCGCCGCGTCGGTCACTGCAGCCTCGTAAACCTTGAGGAAAGCGCGGCTGCCCTCTCCCGACCGGTCCGCGATCCGCTCGAGCTGTTCCCGGACCCCGGCTTCGCGATGGCCGCCGTCCGTGAAGCTCCGCAACACCCCGTGGACGGTGGCGCTCAGGTCCAAAACACCAGTCCGGTCCGTCGCATCCGCATGCATCGCCGTCTCCCTTGAGCCGTCACTCCGGCTCTGTCATGCCGCCTCGAACCTCAACATTCAAGTGAAACTTCTAGTTTTTGTGGCATTATTGTTTATTTTTATTTGCCTTTCTAAAAGACTACGGATAATAATATTTTAGTGAAATTTCAGAGCAACCATGTTTGACCTCACCCTCCTCGACCCCCTGGCCCGAACCGAAACCGTCGCGCCCACCAAACTGGTGGTGGCGGGATGGACCGGCCGCGACGCCGCCGCGGTGACGCACCACATCGAGGAGTTGAAGGCGCTGGGCGTCTCGCCCCCGTCGCGCACGCCGATCTTCTATCTGGGCAGCCTGTCACGCGTGACCTGTGCCGGCGCGATCGAGGTTCTGGGAGAGGATACGAGTGGCGAAGCCGAGTTTGTGCTGCTGCAGCACAAAGGTGTTCTCTGGGTCGGCATCGGCTCCGATCACACCGATCGCAAGCTGGAGACATACGGCGTCGCAGCATCGAAGCAGATTTGCGACAAGCCGATCGGCTCGGCGTTCTGGCGCTACGATGCGGTCGCGCCGCACTGGGACCAACTCAAGCTGCGCTCCTATGCGACGATCGATGGCAAGCGCGAACTCTATCAGGACGGATCGGTGGCGCAGATGCTGTCGCCCGCCACCCTGCTCTCGCTTTACGACGATCGCGGCGTCCTGCCGGACGGCACGGTGATGTTCTGCGGAACACTCGCTGCCATCGGGGGCATTCGCCCAGGCAGTCGTTTCGAGTGCGAGTTGATCGACCCCGTTCTGAAGCGAACGATCCGCTGCGATTACGACATTACGGTTCTGCCGATTGTCAGCTGACGGCACCACGATGAAACACAAACGCAACGTCAAACAAATCCAGCAGTCGCCGCTGACGCCCGCGCCTCTGACGGTTGTGACCCCGATCCAGCCGTCCCTGCGCGACGCGGCCTATGACGCGATCAAGCATCGCATCATCACCTGCGTGTTCAAGCCTGGCGACTACCTCAACGAAGCGTTCGTATCCGCATCGATCGGTATCGGCCGCACGCCGGTCCATCAGGCCATCGACCGGTTGACCCAGGACGGGCTGCTCGAGGTCATTCCGCGCAAGGGCGTGATCGTGAAGCCCGTCAGCCTCGACGAAGTCGCCCAGATCATCGACGCGCGCCGGATCAACGAGCCCTATTGCGCCAGGCTGGCTGCCGAACGCGCCGATCACATCGATATTTCCGTCCTCGGCGACATTCTCAACCGCGCCGACGCCTGGACCGAAGTGCGCAACATCGAACAGATGATGCTGCTCGACCGTGAGTTTCACATCGCTCTCGCTCGCGCTGCGAAAAATTCCGTCATGTCGGGGATTCTCCAGAACCTGCACGAACGCTCGCTCCGCTTCTGGTTCATCTCCCTCACCGCACATGAGCATCATCGTGAGGTGCAGAAGGAACATCGCGCCATCTTCGAGGCAATCAGAAATCACGATCCGGACGCCGCCACACAGGCGATGATCGATCACATCGACTCGTTCCGTCGCAACGTCACGCGCTATCTCGAGCGGGGGACCCCATGACAAAGCCACATCTGGAATTCTTCTCCGTCGACATGACCGAAGGCTGGGCGTCTCCGCCGGGCTACCCCGCCGGCATCCAGCAGAAGATCTTGACCAGCGACCTCGACGAAACCAGCAAGACCGGCAGCCGCACGCGCCTTCTGCGCTTCGTGCCTGGCGAATACACCACCGCCCCCTTCGTCCACGATCATTGGGAAGAGGTTTACCTGATGTCTGGCGACCTGACCGTCGGCAACGATGCCAACGGTAACGGCGGCGAACGTTTCACAGCACCGACTTATGCCTGCCGCCCGCCTGGCGCGGTACACGGCCCCTTCAAGTCGGAGACCGGGTGCCTGTTGTACGAAGTGCACTTCTACGAAAAGAGCGTCTCCAACAAGAAGTGACGCCGCCTAACTTGGATGCCGGATCACACAGAGCGGAGTTTTACAATGCGTAGTTCTTGCGGCATGTTTGGACGATCAGCGGCTCTTGCCGCTGCTTTAGCGGCGATCACCTTCAGTCAGAACCCGGCATTGGCTCAGGATTGGCCTCAGCGTCCGGTCACGCTGATCGTTCCGTTCGCCGCCGGTGGCAACACCGACGGCATCGCACGCATTACCGCCGAACGGCTGAGCAATGCGTTCGGTCAGTCCTTTGTCGTCGAGAACCGTCCCGGTGCCGGTGGCGCTATCGCAGCCGATATGGTTGCCAAGGCCGCGCCGGACGGACACACACTGTTTATCGCGGCCCTGCCCGTCATGGCAATCGTGCCTGCGATCAACAAGGTGCGCTACGACCCGATCAAGAATTTCACGCCGGTCAGCAACATTGCGACCAACCCATTCGTGATCGTCGTCAACAAGGACATCCCGGTCAAAACGCTCAAGGAATTCGTCGACTATGTCGGCGCGCGCAAGGGGCAACTGAGCTATGGGTCGGCCGGTATCGGCAGCCTCAACCATCTGTCGATGGCGCTGTTCCTGAAAAAGGCCGGCCTCGAGATGACGCATGTCCCCTACAAGGGCAACGCGCCCGCGCTGTCGGATGTCGTGGCGGGCCATATTCCCGCAATGTTCTCCAACTTCTCGGATGCACTGCCGCAGGCCAAGGCCGGCAACGTGCGCATGATCGCGCTCTCGTCCGAAAAGCGCTCGCCACTGGCGCCTGAACTGCCGACCGTCGCGGAATCCGGCTATCCCGATTTCGAGATCCTCACGTGGAACGGATTGATGGCGCCGGCCAACACGCCGATGCCGATCGTCGAGAAAATTGCCGCGGAGGTCGCCGCAGCCGTGAAGGATGAGAAATTCGCCGCGCGTCTGTCGGAATTCGGCGTCGATCCGCTGGGCAATTCGCCCGCGCAGTATAAGGCGATGCTTGCGCGTGATGTCGCGACCTGGGCCGAGGCCGTCGACCTCGCCGGCGTCAAGCAGCAGTAACGGGTGCGCCATGAACGAGGGTCCGGTTCTGGTGGCCGGCGGCGGGCCGGTCGGTGTGATCACCGCGCTGGCGCTGGCGCAACGCGGCATCCCGGTTCGGGTGTTCGAGGCGGCGGAGAGCGTCAACGACGCCCCCCGCGCTTCGACGCTGCATCCGGCCACGCTGGAAATGCTGGCGAGCGTGGGATTGCTGGATGAAATTATCGCACGGGGCCTGGTCGCGCGCACCTTTCAGTTCTGGGATCGACCGACACGCAGCGTCGTGGCCGAGTTCGATCACGCCATTCTGGAGAACGAGACGGCCTACCCTTTTGTCGTGCAATGCGAGCAGCACAAGATCGCCAATCTCGCGGTCGAGAAGCTCCGGGCCTTCAAGCATGCGGAGGTCACGTTTTCCGCTCCGGTGACCGCCATCTCGGCGGGCGACGACAACGTGGACATCACGGTTGCAATCGACGGGCGTGAGCAGACAATGTCCGGACGCTATCTCGTCGGCGCGGACGGCGGCCGTTCCACGGTGAGAAAGTCGCTCGACATTCCGTTCGAGGGCTACACGTTTCCGGAGCGCTTTCTCGTGCTTACGACGCTGTTCGATTTTGCCACCGAACACGGCGTCGCCTATCGCGCTTATTTCTCCGACCCGGACGAATGGACCAACCTGTTCAAGGTCGCAGGCGATGACGGCAAAGGCCGGTGGCGCGCGGTGTTCCCCACCCTGCCGGGGCAGACCGACGAGGAAGTCCTCAACGAGGCCGCAACCGAGGCGAGGCTGCAGAAGTTTTTTCCCAAATCCGGGACCTATGAGATCGTCCACCGCAACATCTACCGGGTTCACCAGCGCGTCGCAGCGCGCTTCCGGCACGGCCGCGTTTTCCTGGCCGGTGACTCGGCGCATGTGAACAATCCGATCGGCGGCTTGGGCCTGAATTGCGGCATCCACGACGCGATGCATATCTCATCGTTGCTCAGTTCCGTTTTGCACGGTGAGCGCCCCGAGAGCGACCTCGAGACCTATGATGCGGACCGCCGCCCGATGAACATCGAATATGTCCAGCAGCAGACCATCGCCAACAAAAAGCGCCTTGAGGAAAAGGAACCGGCGACGCGACAGGCCAACTTCGACAATCTTCGCCGCACCGCCGCGGACCCCGTCGCCCATCGGGCATTCCTCATGCGCACTTCGCTTCTGGAGAGCGTTCGAAAGCAAAAGGCCGCGGCATGACCTCGTCTTCGAACCGGTTCAAGATCGCTGTTCCGGACCTGATATCGAATTCATATTTTCCGGCAATCGCCGCGACCGAACTCGGGAAGTTTCGGGAGCAGGGCCTCGACGCCGAGATCCAGCTGATCTTTCCCGTCAGCAAGGCTTACGAAGCCTTGCGCGCGGGTGACGTCGATTGCGTCGCAGGCTCGGCGCATTCCGCGCTCGCGGCTTTTCCGGAGTGGCGCGGCGTGAAGCTGCTCTGCGCACAGGGCCAGGGCATGTACTGGTTCCTGGTGATGCGATCCGACATCAAACCCGAACGAGGCGATGTGAGTGTAGTCCGGGGCCGCAAGATCGGTGCGGCGCCGTGGGTCGAGCTCGGCTTGAAACAACTTCTCGTTGCCGCCGACCTTGATGAAAAGCGCGACGAAATCACCATCGCTCCCGTCCCAAACACAGGCAGCCCCAGCGTTAATTTCGGTCTCTCCGCGGCAAAGGCGCTGGAAGAACGGCTGATCGATGGATTCTGGGCTAACGGCATGGGAACCGAAGTCGCCGTCCGCAGCGGAGCCGGAACAGTCGTGCTCGACATCCGGCGCGGCGACGGTCCAAAGGAGTGCTTCAATTACACGATGGCCTCGCTTGCGGTGACGGACGATTTCCTCGCGCGACGGCCCGACGATGCGCGTCGCGCCGTGACCGCGATGGAAGACACTCATTCAGCATTGAAGAGCGACGTGTCGCTCGCGGCGGAGGTCGGCCGCAAGGTTTTCCCTGAACGCGAGGCGTCACTGATTGCGGCGCTGATCCAACGCGACCTGCCCTATTATTCAACGACAATTACGCCGGAATTCGTCGCCGCGATGAATGAATTTGCACGGCAGCGCGGCATTCTCAAAGGCGCCCCGACCTTTTCAGAGGTTGTCGCCGCGTTTCGATAGTTCTTTGCGTTGCGGCGTAATGGTGCCGATCGCCGCCTTTCTCGTCGTACAGAGACAATCGGGCGCCTTCAAACGAGACAACGATCCGGCCGATCAGATCGCGACCTTGTGCGCTCCCTTGAGCTGCAGAATGTCGCGAGCCTCGTCAGGCGTGGCAACCTCGTATCCAAGCCCTTCGACAATCTGACGCGCAAGCCGCACCTGATCGGCATTCGAACTGGCCAGCCGCCCCGGTCCCGCCCACAGCGAGTCCTCAAGACCGACCCGAAGGTTGCCGCCCATGGAAACCGCCATCGCTGCGATCGGCAGCTGATTGCGTCCAGCACCCAACACTGACCAGCGGTAGTTATCGCCGAACAGGCGATCTGCTGTCCTGCGCATATGCATCACGTCTTCCGGATGCGCGCCGATGCCGCCGAGCAACCCGAACACTGACTGTACGAATAGCGGGCCCTTGACCAGACCACGATCGAAGAAGTGCTTGAGCGTGTAAAGGTGACCGATATCGTAGCACTCGAACTCGAAGCGGGTTTCGTTGTCGTAGCAGGTCTCGAGAACATACTCGATGTCCTTGAAGGTATTGCGGAAGATCAGATCGCGCGTATTTTCGAGATGCTGTCGCTCCCACTCGAACTTGAAGTCCTTGTACTTGTCGAGCAGATGGAACAGCCCGAAATTCATCGAGCCCATATTCAACGAGGCGACTTCGGGCTTGAACGTCGCAGCGGGCTGCACGCGCTCATCCACGGTCATGTAAGGGCTGCCGCCGGTCGTGATGTTGATGACGGCGTTGGTCTGCTGCTTGATCCGCGGCAGGAACCGCGCGAAGGCCTCCGGCGTCTGATCCGGCCGGCCTGTTTCGGGGTTGCGCGCATGAAGATGGAGTATGGCGGCTCCAGCTTCCGCCGCGTCCACTGCCTGAGTCACGATCTCATCCGGCGTGATCGGCAGGTGAGGTGACATGGTCGGCGTATGAATCGCACCCGTAACTGCGCAGGTAATGATCACCTTCTTGGCTTTCGCCATATTTTCCTCCCGTGCTGTTCTCTGATTGTTGGACCGGACGCCGGTCAGACATTCGTCCGCAATGCATCCCAGACGCGTTGCGGCGACGCCGGAAGATCGAAATGGTCGATGCCGCGCTGGGCCAGCGCATCCAGCACGGCGTTCATGCCGGCCGGTAGCGCGCCGGCGACACCGGACTCGCCCGCGCCTTTAACGCCCAACGGGTTGGTTGTGCACGGCACGCTGTGGTGCGCAGTTGCCATGAACGGCATGTTTGCTGCCCTGGGCAGGGTGTAATCCATCAGCGAGGCATTCAGAAGCTGCCCGTCATTGCCATAGCGCACATGCTCGCCGAGCACCTGACCAAGGCCCTGAGCAATCCCGCCGTGGGTTTGTCCATCGACGACCGTTTCGTGAACGATCGTGCCAACATCGTCCACGGCCGTGTAGCCGACCACCGCGACAACTCCGGTATCGGGATCAATCTCGATCTCGCAGACATGGCAGCCATTGGGAAACGACATCTGCGGCGAGGTGAATTCACCGACGCTATCCAGACCGCCCTGCAACTCTTCAGGGAGATCGGTTGCTTCGCGCGATTGCCTGGCCAGGTCAAGAATGGGGATCCGGAGGTCGGTCCCCGCCACGGAGAAGGTTCCGGCCGAGAATTCGACATCGCCGATGGCCACTTCGAACAGATGCGAGGCAATGCCGCGGCCCTTTTCGATGGCGCTGTCACAGGCAACGACCGAGGCGCTTCCGGCCATCATCAACGAGCGCGAGGCGACGGAGGGCGTACCATCCGGCACCTCATCGCTGTCGCCCTCGATCAGCTTCACCTTGCCGATATCGATGCCGAGGCGTGTTGCGATCACGCGGGGAAAGGTGGTCTGGTGTCCCTGCCCCATCGCCTGCACGCCGACGCGAATGGCCGCGGTTCCGTCGGCATCGAAGCGCAGGTCTGCTTTCTCATTCAGAATTCCGCCGGCGACTTCAAGAAAGCAGCACATGCCAATTCCGCGCAGCAACCCTTTTGCGCGGGCGGCCTCGCGGCGTTTGTCGAAGCCGGACCAGTCCGACAATGTCAGCGCCTTGTCCATCAGCGCTTCGAATTCGCCGCTGTCATAGATCGGACCGATCGCGGTCTGGTAGGGCATGGCCGATGGCGGAATGAAATTGCGCCGGCGCAGCGTCGCCCGGTCGACACCGAGCTTGCGCGCGGCTCCGTCGATCAGACGTTCGATCACATAGATCGCTTCCGGCCGACCGGCGCCACGATAGGGACCAAGCGGCGCGGCATTGGTGAAGACGAGCTTGACGTCCAGCTGGATCGCGGGGATCCGGTAGACGCTGGACAGGCAATTCTTGGTATTGGCCGTCCCGAAGATCGCCGTGTATTGGGTCGTGTAAGGACCGATGCCGACGAAGTTGCGTGCGCGGAGAGCCAGAATTTTGCCATCGGCGTCAAACGCCATCTCGCCTTCGAGGATACCATCGCGGCCATGTGAGTCGGATAAGAAGCTCTCGACCCGGCTGTTGCACCATTTGACCGGGCGGCCGGTCTTGCGCGCGGCATAAAGGATCGCGCCGTATTCGGGATAGGTCTGCGCCTTCATCCCGAAGCCGCCGCCGATATCGTAAGTCAGCACGCGAATTTTCGAGAGCGGCACCTTGAAGACGCCCTCGGCCAGCAGCTTGCGCACGACCGCGACACCCTGCGTGGTCGCGATCAGCGTGTAGCGCTCCGATTTCTCGTCCCACAAGCCGATCCCAGCGCGCGGTTCGAGCGATACTGCTGCAAGCCGCGTGTCGTCGAGCCGCACGCGCTCGACATGCGCCGCCGCGGCAAAGGCAGCATCGACCGCGGCGACGTCTCCATCGCGCCAGTCCAGCGCAATGTTGCCGGGCACCTCATCGTAAAGCCGTGCCGCATCAGCCGCCATCGCGCTTTCGATATCGGACGCGCTGCCGAGTTCGTCGAGCTCGACCTCAACAGCCTCCGCAGCGTCCTGCGCCTGCACAAGCGTTTCGGCAACGACCAGCGCTATCGCCTCGCCGACGAAGCGAACGCGGTCCGTCGCCAGCACCGGCATCGGAGCCGCAACCATTGGCTTACCGTCACGTCCGACCGTACTGGCGACAGGAGGAATGCCGCCAAGTCCGTCAGCCGCGAGGTCAGCACCCGTGATCACCGCCAGCACGCCCGGCATTGCACGCGCACGTGTCGCATCAACACGCGTGACAAGCGCATGGCCAACAGTTGCGCGGACGAAAACGCCAAAGGCCAGGCCAGGCATTTTCAGATCGTCGGTGAACTGGCCGCGGCCGGTGAGCAATGGCTCATCTTCGCTGCGCAATGCGCCTTGGTCGCTGCCGAAGCGTACAGGTGTACTGATCATGATGCGTCCGTGAAGTCAGTCAGGGAGATTGCCAAGCTGCAGGATCAGATCGGCGGCGCCGGCGAGATCGCTTTCAAGCGCGGCGCGACCGAGGGCGCCATCGCGGCTTCGCATCGCGCGGATCATATCCTTGTGGGAGTCCGGCGCGAATTTCCGGGTGGCCTCGCGGCCGCGCACGCCAAGCGAGAAATGCAGAAAGGGACCGATGCGCAGCCACATATTCTCGATGATCCCGAGCAGCACGGGCATCTCGGCCGCGCGATAGATGGTGAAATGGAATTCCTTGTTGATGCGGAATGGACGCGTCGAGTCTTCGAGGTGGCGCATCTCCTGGCTGAAATCCGCATTGAGTTCTTCAAGATGCGCGACGACGGAGGGATGAATGCGGGCTGCGGCCTCTTCAACCGCTTGCCCTTCCAGCATCAGCCGCACCTTCAGGATTTCACGAACGCCAGCCTTGGTCGCAATCGGGACACGGATTGCGCGGTTTGGCAGAACCTCAAGCGCACCTTCCGCCGCAAGCCGCTGCACCGCCTCGCGTACCGGCATCAGGCTCGTGCCGAATGCACTGGTGAGCTGGCGAAGTGTGATCTTTTCACCCGGCTTGACGCCACCAACCATCAGGTAGTCGCGCAACTCGGTGTAGACGCGCTGGCCCAGCGTGCCGCTTTCGATTGCATGAAGGCCGGAAAGATTGGGAGCTTCAATGTTCATGGGTCTGCACGCGACGACAAACAGGCTTGACTCCTCCGCTGGAGGAATGAGACTAGGTATATGTGATCACATATAGGGTCACAAGAGAAGTTCGTCACGGTTTCTCCCGGCGCGTGCGCCCGGCGAGCACCGCGGCGTTCGAGTCACGCGCGAAACAACAACAAGCCGCGCGAGCAAATGGGAGGACGTCATGTCCAGCAAGAAGTCACTGAGCGCGTTCGCGCTTTTTGCCGCTCTGAGCGCAAGTCTCGCATTTCCACAAGCAGCCGCCGCGCAGGACAAGGGACCGATCAAGATCGGCCTGCTTGCACCGCTCACCGGTCCGCTGGCTTCGCCCGGCAATGACATGGTGAGCGGCTTCAAGCTGTTCTGGAATCAGGCCAACCACATGGCCGGCGGCCGAAAGATCGAAATCGTCACGGCTGACACCACCTGCAATCCGGACCAGGCGCTGACCCAGGCGCGGCGCCTCGCGTTGCAGGAGAAGGTCAACATCCTGGTCGGCCCGCTCTGCGGGCATGAAGGCCCGGCTGTCGCCCAGGTCAGCAAGGAAACCGGCATCCCGCTGGTTATGGACGCGGCTGGAGCCGACGACGTCACCAAATGGAACCGTACGCCGACAGTTGTGCGCACCGCCGTTTCGTCGAGCCAGATCGGCCATCCGCTCGGCGAGTATCTCTACAAGGAGCTGGGACTGCGCAATGTCACCTTCATCGGGCAGGACTACACGTTCGGGCACGAAGTGACACTCGGCGCCGTCAAGACGTTCACCGATCTCGGCGGCAAGGTCGCGAAGCTGATCTGGAATCCGATCGGCACCAAGGATTACGGCACCACCATCAGCACCATCCCGTCCAGCTCGGACGGTGTCGTTGCAATCGTGGTGGGTGCAGACCGCATCCGTCTGTTCGAAGACTGGTACAACTTCGGGATGGACAAGAAGATGAAGCTCTACGGCGGCTACTGGCTGCAGGAAGACATGCTGTCGCAGGTGGACGACCGTGCGGTCGGCATGGTTGCGAACTCGCTGCATTACGCAGCCGGCATCGACACGCCGGAGAACAAGGCCTTCGTGGACGCTTACGCAAAGGCCTACAAGCGGCTCCCGTCATGGTTCTCTGAATCCGCCTACACCGCCGGCATGTGGACGAAAGCCGCGATCGACAAGATCAACGGCAACGTCGAGGACAAGGACGCCTTCCTCAAGGCGATGCGCTCCGTGGAATTGAAGGCACCGCGCGGCCCGCTCAAGCTGGACGCGTACGACAACCCGATCCAGAACGTCTACATTTCGAAAATCGAGAAACAGAAGCATCCGGTCCTTGGCGAGGTTCTCATCCCCGTTCCGGTGAAGACCTACGAAGCCGTATCGCAGTTCTGGACGTGGAAGCCGGAAGAGTTTCTGGCCCGCGGCCCCTACAAGCGCTGAGCAATTGACTGAAGGGGAGCGGCGGCGAAACAGCGCCGCTCCCTTTCGCATGTCCGAAACCTCCGTTTTTCGCCGGTAAAGTCGTTACATCGTAATGCAAAGCGCGATCCTTCAGGCCATCAATGGCATCTCCCTTGGCGCTCTGCTGTTCTTGCTGGCAAGCGGTTTCACACTGACATTCGGCCTGATGCGCGTCGTCAACATGGCGTACGGCGCGTATTACCTGCTCGGCGGATATATCGGACTCTCGATCGTCCGCGCCGGCGGTGGGTTCGAACTCGCGATGCTGGGCGGCGGCTTGTCGATCGTCGTGCTCGGCTACTTCATCGACCGCTACCTCATCCGCCGAACCGGCAACAACCATCTGGCACAGGTGCTGCTGACCGTCGGCATCGCGTTTGTCATCGGCGAGGTCTGTCTGTCGATCTGGGGCGGTGACAGTCTGAAAATTCCGCTGCCGTCCTATCTCAGGGGCTCGATCGTCCTGCCTGGCGACCTCTATTATCCAAAATTCCGCTTCGCGATGATCATCTTCGGGATCGTAGCCGCACTCGCACTCTGGTTGCTCTATCACAAGACCCAGATCGGCGCGGTCGTACGCGCCGGCGTCGACGATCGCGAAATGGTCACGGCCACCGGCATCAACGTCGACCGGCTCTTCGTTCTGGTCTCCGCACTCGGTTCGTTTCTCGCGGGCGTCGCCGGCGTGGTCGGCGGTGCGTTCCTGACGCTCAATCCCGGCGCCGAATGGGACATCCTCGTGTTCGCGCTGGTCGTCGTCATTATCGGCGGCCTCGGCAGCCTGGAGGGTGCGATCCTCGGCAGTGTTATTGTTGGTCTGCTCGATGCCTACGGACGATGGCTGCTGCCGGAATTCTCCTATTTCGTGCTGTTCGGCCCGATGGCTGTGCTCCTTCTTTTCCGCGTCACCGGCATCTTCGGCAAGGAGCACTGAGCGATGCGCTTTGCCATAGCCTTCATACTCATCACAGGCGCGGCTATTGCGCCGCTACTCGTTGGTGAATTCTGGGTCGGACTGATGACCCAGATCATGATCTTCGGATTGCTCGCGCTCTCGGCCGATCTGTTGCTCGGCAATGCCGGCCTGTTCTCGCTTTGCCATGCGTCATTCTTCGCGGTCGCGGCCTATGCGACTGCAATCCTGCAAGTGCGGCATGGCGTGCCGACTATCCTCGCGGCGCCTGCGGGCATTCTTGCGGGCACCGTTCTGGCGATGCTCTTTGCCTTTTCGGTCCGGACCCGCGGCGTCTACTTCATTCTGATCACGCTGGCATTCGGCTACATCGTCTGGGGCGTCGCCTATCGGTGGGCGTCGTTCACCGGCGGCGACAACGGCGTCACCAATGTGCCCTACCCCGCCGTCGGCGGCTTCGCGATCACCAATTCCTTCCAATATTATTATCTCGTCCTGATCGTGGTCGTGCTGTGTCTATGGGCCTACAGCATCCTGATCTCCTCGCCGTTCGGCCTGGCGATGCGCGGCATCAAATCGAGTGAGCCGCGGGTCCGTAGCCTGGGGTTCGATGTCAGCCGCCATCTCTATGTTGCATTCGTGCTGTCCGGGCTGCTCGCCAGCATCGCCGGCGTGCTCTACGTCTACTACAACCGCTTCATCAATCCGGCCGCGGCATCATTCCCGGTGTCGGTCGAGGCGGTGCTGATGGCCATCATTGGCGGCTCCGGGACCCTTCTGGGGCCGCTGATCGGCTCCGGCATCATCCTGATGCTGCGCAACTGGGTCAGCGGCTATTTCCACTTCTATCATGGCATTCTCGGAGTCGTTTTCATCGCCACGGTTCTCTGGGCGCCGAAAGGATTGATGGGCCTGATCACGCGCTGGCGGTCCGGCGATCGCGGAGAAGGCGCATGACCGCATCCGCAATCCAGACCGAGAGTCTGTCCAAATCGTTCGGCGGTCTGCATGCCGTTGTCGATGTGTCGCTCGCGATCGCTCCCGGCGAGCGCCGCGTTCTGATCGGACCGAACGGCGCCGGAAAAACCACCCTGTTTCACTGCATCTCCGGTACGCATCGGCCAACGTCGGGGCGCGTCCTGCTATTCGGTCAGGACATCTCGAACGTCGCCGAGAACCGCAGAACCGCGCTCGGCATGGGACGGACGTTTCAGATCTCCAATATCTGCACCGACCTGTCGGTCCGCGAAAATCTGCAACTCGCAGCTCTCGGCAATGACGGTCGCAAATGGGTGATGATCCGGGCGGCAAGTTCTTTCCCCGATATCGCCAATCGCGTGGAGCGAAGCCTTCAGAGGATCGGGCTGGCGGACCGCGCCGAGGACGAGGTGAAGTTCCTTTCCTACGGCGAACGCCGGCAGCTGGAGCTTGCGCTCGCGCTCATTTCCGATCCCAAGGTGCTGTTGCTTGACGAGCCCTGCGCAGGGTTGTCGCCCAGTGAGCGGCAAAGCTTCTCACGCATCATTTCTGCGCTGCCACGCAACATCACATTGCTGATGATCGAGCATGACATCGATATCGCGCTGGCGCTGGCCGACCGGGTGACCGTCCTTCATCGCGGTCACGTTATTCTGGATGGCACACCGGGAGAGGTTCAGAGAGACGAACAGGTCCGGGAGGTCTATTTTGGCCGCGTCTGACACCCTTCTCGCTGTTCGCGACGTCCACACCTATTATGGCGACAGCTACGTGCTGCACGGTCTCAGCCTCGAACTGTCTCAAGGTAAGATCGTTGCCATTATCGGCCGCAACGGGATGGGCAAGACGACGCTGATCCGTTCGATTGCCGGCCTGACCCCGCCCCGCCGTGGTGACGTGGTCTTCGAGGGTCAATCCCTGATCGGAAAACCGGCCTATGAGATCGCACAATCGGGAATGGCGATCGTCCCGCAAGGCCGCCGTATCTTCAAATCATTGACCGTGCGGGAAAACCTCTTGTTGCCGACGAGTTCGCTCGCCGGCCACAGGAAGACCGACCCAAGCCGCAAGCAATGGACACTCGATGCCGTGCTTGAGGAATTCCCGCAACTCGCCGAACGTATGGACAATACCGGAAACGCCCTGAGCGGCGGCGAACAGCAGATGCTCGCGATCGGCCGCGCGCTGATGGCCAATCCAGCGCTGATCCTGATGGATGAACCGTCCGAAGGTCTTTCGCCGAAACTCGTGCAGAAGATCGAGGAGATCATGCGCAACCTGCGCAATCACGGTCACGCGATTCTGCTGGTGGAGCAAAATCTGGCGCTGGCGCTGTCGGTCGCGGACAGCATCTACGTCATTTCTTCCGGACAATTTGTCTTTGATGGGACACCGGAGGAATTGTCGAGCAACCATGAGGTTCTGGACAGCCATGTCGGCGTGGCCGGACATTGAAACGGAACTGAGATATGAAGATGTTCGATCTCTCTGGCCGCGTCGCGGTGGTCACCGGCGGGAATTCGGGTATCGGCTTCGGCATCGCCGAAGGTCTGGCGGAAGCCGGCGCCACGCTTGTGATCGTTGGCCGCCGCGCCGAGGCCAATGAGAAAGCCGTGCAGACCCTCGAATCTCGCGGCACCCGCGCCCTGGCGATCGAAGCCGACGTGGGCACGGACGAGGATTGCAAGAGGCTCGTCGACGAGGCGGCTGACCGCGCGGGCCGCCTCGACATCCTGGTCAACAATGCCGGCATGGCCATCCGGAAGCCGCCACACGACTATTCTCCTGCCGAATGGCGGCAAGTCATCGAGGTCAATCTGTCGTCCGCGTTCTACTGCTCACACGCGGCCTACCCGCATATGTGCCGCGCCGGCGGCGGAAAGATCATCAATATCGGCTCGATGATGTCGATCTTCGGCATGCCCTTCGCGGTTGCTTATGGCGCCAGCAAAGGCGGCCTGGTGCAAATGACGAAGGGCCTCGCAACCGCCTGGGCCAAGGACAACATCCAGTCCAACGCCCTTCTGCCGGGGTGGATCGACACACCGTTCACCCGCACAGCACGCGAGCAGGTCGCCGGCCTGAACGACCGCGTTCTGGCGCGCACGCCCGCCGGCCGCTGGGGCGAGCCCGCGGACTTCGCGGGAGCAGCCGTATTCCTTGCCAGCAACGCGTCGAATTTCGTCAACGGCGCCTCGATTGTGATCGATGGCGGCTATTCGTCGATGGGGTGAGAGCGGCGGCCCCGATGACAACGACATAATTGAGGATACGGAAGTTCGCCGAGGACATTCGAGCCGCAGTAACGTTGGTCACGGACGCTATCGAGGTCATCCGGGGCGGCGATGTCATCTTCTGTCTCGGCTTCAATATTGCGCTGCGGCCGGCATCAGCAATGCTCCGTTGAAACTCTGCTGGCAGGGACGCTCAGCAGCGTTCGCGGTGGAGTGGCCGGAGACCAGGAGAAATTTCGACAAAATTCCTGGTGTGGTGGGCGCACAGCCAATAGATAGCGCAGCCGGACTATCTCAATTCCGCGCGCGAAGCGTGAACCACTTTTCGCCACTTCTCAATCTCACCGGAGATGTGCTTGGCGGCGTCATCCGTTGAACCTACGAACTCCGCCGCGCCCAGGTCAGACAATTTGCTCCTTACGGCAGGATCGGCCAAGCCGGCATTGATCTCCTTGTTGAGCAGATCGACAATGGCTTTAGGCGTTTTACTGGGTGCGCCAATCGCAAGCCACGAGCTGGTCTCAAAGCCTGGATAGAATTCTCCCAAGGTCGGCACATCAGGCAATACCTCGGTACGCTTTTCCGTCGTGATCGCAAGCGCGCGCAACCGACCGGCTTTTATATGCTCGATCGATGCAGGCAGATTATCAAACGCAACCTGAACCTGACCGCCCAGCAGGTCCATCAGCATTGGTGCGGATCCCTTATAGGGCACATGCTGCATTTTTAGCCCGGTCATCATCTTGAACATCTCGCCGGAGAGATGGCTTGCGGTGCCGGTTCCAAACGAGGCGATATTCACCTTGCCTGGATTGGCTTTCGCATAGGCCACCAGCTCATTGACAGATTTCGCCGGAAAGCCCGGAAAAACCACCAACACGTACGGCGAGCGGATCAATGTCGCGACCGGAATTATATCGCGCTCAAAATCGAAATCGAGCTTGTCGTAGAATGATGCGTTGATCGTGTTCGCCGGCGTCATGACGAGAAGCGTGTGTCCGTCAGCCGGCGCTCGAACCACCGTCTCTGTCGCGACAATGGTGCCGGCGCCCGGCCTGTTCTCGGTAACGAAGGAAACGCCAAGACGCTCCGACAACCATTGACCCACGAGCCGTGCGACAATGTCGGTGGTGCCGCCAGGAGGAAAGCCTACCAGGAGACGTACCGGCTTCGTTGGATAGCTTTGAGAAATCGCCGCAGCCGGCGATGAAAGCAGCGCAAAGGCAGCCAACTTGACAAAGTCGCGGCGCCTCATGACACCCTCCTTCCGCAGCGGCCAGACCAGCCATCAGATGCGACGTTACGTTTGCGCCGAGATGAAGATCCCTGCCATTGGGTTAGCCACTGGATTTTCCAATTCTGTGCCTCGAAACTCGAAATCGTCGTCAGCAAACACCCTGGAATTGCAGAAGAAAAATTCAGTTAAGGCCTTTACCCGGCCCGCGGCAGCTACGGGATTGCGCCAAGCACGCGCCCAGCCGCCACTGGATCAATGATCCCGTAGCCGGCGTCCGGGCTCCAGCCTTTTGGTGCGCCGCGCCTTCGCGCAGTCTGCTTCAGAGTATCAAACAGGCGCTTCGGCGTGACCGCTGTGTGACTTACTTTCGTACGCAGGGCCGCGACACAACCCGCCGCCACCGGGCAGGCCGCCGAAACTCCGGTATCTGGCACAGATCGTCCCAGGACCTTCGAGCCGAGAAAGTGCGTATACGCCACGAGGTCGGGCTTCTCTTGAAACATATTGGCTATGGAGGGTCCGCGCGAGGAATACCCGACAACTTCGTCATCGGTATCGCAGCCCCCTACCGTAAGGACCTCCGGGTAAGTGCTAGCACCCATGATCATGCGGTCGGTCTTGCTGAGGCAGGCTCCGGACGCACAGTTGCCCGCACAATTTTTGCCGTTACCGCAATTGTTGCCGCAGAAGACAATGTCCACTCCGCTCGCGGCCAGCGGGCGGATCAGATATTTGCGCAGCGCGTGTCGGGGATTGTCGATGAAGCGGTTGGGGTGCCCCGGCGGAAAATCCTCCAGGCATGGATGGAACAGTCCCCAACTGTTGCTGACGACAAGTCCGTCGAAGGGCCGCTTGACCCACCATAAAACCGCGAGATGGAAGTATGCCAGTAACGCCGCGTCAACCATGCTCTTGGAATGGTGGTCAGCGACCGGCCGCGCCAGCAACATCGGCAGGTCAAGCAGTGTCGCTTTCGGCGCAGCGATCAACGCATCGTAGGCGCACATCGTACCGTGCCCGACGCGATGTCCGCCCGGACCCGTCACCAGGTCCCACGGTCGCCAAGAGTTGCCCCTGTCCAGATAAAACGTCGCGGGCGGCCTCAGAACTTCACCAAGCGGCCACCTGAGGCGTGGCTCGTAAATGCCGCTATCGACAATCGCGATGGCTACGCCTTCGCCATCCAGTCCGGAGCTTTGCAGCACTCCGAAACCAAGCTTATCGCGAACCTCATCGGTCGCACCGACATACTGACTGGAGCCGCAAGTCGGGAGACAGGGCGGCGGTGCCTCCAAGCCCCCAACCAGAGGATTCGAATAGATCGGGAATTCTTCATCGTTCTCAACAAAGCGCGCCGGCACCCGATCGGCCACCTCCTTGACGAAGCCACTCACCAAAAATCTGCGCGACGATTGCGGCTCCCGATATACTGCTCGCAAATCCAGGACCTCGTCGTCACTGGCGCCCGGACCGATCGGAATGGCTCCAAACGAGGCATCAATCTCAAGTCCGTCCGGGAGCTTCCTGCTGGCTATGTACCGCGCCACGGAGCGGCTGGGATCCCTGCCGTTGACCAACTCGGTCGCTGCGGCAGCGAGCGCTTCATCATACGGCCGCTCCACAATCGCGCGCACGTGACCTGGCGGCACTTTTGGACCCATCATGACGAGGCCTCCTCAGGACAGTACTTGCAGGGTGCTCCCCATTTTCAGTTCCATTCGTAATTGGCCGCCCTGGCAGCGGATGCGTAGCTGAAGTTGGGAGGCGCGCCGGCGGCCGCCGGCATTCCTTTGAGGAACTCGTAGGTCATATCGGCAGCTACGACGCCTGACGTGATGTCGCTCCAGAAATGGAACCCCGCAATGACTCTGTTGCGGCTGATCCCTTCGGCGAGTTTCAGCAAGGAGTTCTTGTAAGGGGATTGCCCGGTCGCTGTCGCAGCCGTTACTTCGATCAGGACTTTTGCGGTCAAGTGTGCGATGACCGCGTGTCCGGCCGGATAGGCCGAATGGCCTGGCACGGCGAGCGGCGGATACAAGCTCGGATAATACTGCGTGGGCCGCGGCCTGTTGAAATGACGCTTAAGCCGCATCATCACCACTTCACCGACGCGGGCGGCAAGCTTCATCGCGAAAAACGTCTTCGGATGCGAACCCGCGGTCATCGTCAGAAGTTGCATGAAGCACAACTGCTGATCCACGGCTTGATTCAAGATCTCACCCATCGCTTCCGGCCGCTCGGTTACGGCCAAAATCCGAAGATCATCGATTTTATCTCCACTCCCCGGATCACCTGGCAACACAACGTTGGGGAAAGGACCCATTGCAGTGATGATATCCTGCTCCCAGTCCGTCCAGGTTTTCCCCTGGACTGCCGTCGTGAAGAAGTCGTGTAAAAAAGTCAGTGAGAATAGATCGTTATCCCACGCCGCTACAGGGAATGTGGGGTTCTGATTGCCGTCGGCAGGCGGCGGCACAGATACATCTTCTGCAACGAGCGGCCTGTCTGATCGCATCGCGTACAGACCGCTGCGGCCGCTGCCGCCCGTCTGCCAACCTCCGCCCTGCCATCCTCCACCCTGCCAGCCGCCGCCTTGCCAACCACCGCCTTGCCAGCCACCACCTAAACCAGACCATCCGCCGCCCATTGGATCCTCCGTGGGTAAGAACCAACTTGCGTGGGCAAATATACAGGAACAAACGTTCGCCGGCCTGGCGGGGCACACCCTTACAACCAAAAGTGATAGGGGTACCCGAGTGCGCCGCGTCGTTATTCCGGTAGTCCGGCTTGTCGCAGCCGCTCGATAAGCTTCGCACGAAGGTCTGGTTTGAGCGGGCACCACCGCGCATAAGCGGACAGCGTAAAGTTAGGATTGATATCAAGTATCGACCGCGAGAAATGACGCGCCTCGTCGATTTGATCGATTGCGACCAAACTCGCGATCAACCATCGCAAGTTGGAACAAAGTCTCGGATTGAGCGCCGCACTCTTGCGTCCCCAGATGACCGATTCCTCATAGGTGCCATTGATGTAGTGAGCGAGCGCGAGAAACAGCAGATAGAAGTGCGATTGCGTATCAACGGGTGAAAGCCGCATTCCGACTTCAGCGCGCTCGATGGCGGCCTTGCTTTGGCCAGTGTATGAGTAAACGCCGCTGCTGAGGGTCCAAGCAATGGCATTGCCCGGCGCCGCCTCAAGCGCTCTCTCGAACAGATCGGTCGCTCCACTATAATCTCGGAACAGCACTCCCTTTGAATGCCCGTAAATCGCGAGCGCGAAACCGTCGGTTGGATCACGATCGACTGCCGCCTGCGCGAGCCGTAGCGCCTCCTTGGAATCGGCCTCGATATCTGCGGTCCAACCCTGATTGATGCTGTGCACTTTCCACAGTGACGCATAAGCATATGCGGTCGCGAAACCATCATCGGCCGCAATCGACTGACGCAGTAGCTCCCCTCCCCGCATGAAGTCTTCTCGATTCATATGGTAGATCAAATCAATCGCTTGCAGAAGGAGGTCATAGGCGTTCATGCTTTCGGGACGTTCGCGTCGCGCGTACTTGAGTTCGGCCTCTCGCAGATATGGTGCAAGGCTCCACACGATGCGAGCAGCGATGCGCTCTTGCAGGCCGAAAAGTTCGGAGATATCCCCCTCGTAGCGGTCGACCCAGATGACCGACGCGTTTTCGACGTCCGATAGCTCGGCTGTTACGCGAATCTGGTTCTTGAAGCGGCGCACGCTGCCGCTCAGCACATAGCGCACCCCCAACTCCTGACCGATCCTCCGAAGGTCCAGCGGCCCGGTTCTATAGGATAGCGTCGACGTGCGAGCGATTACGAGCAACCCCCTCACGCTCGACAGGTTGTAGATGATGTCGTCGATGATCCCGCCGCCGAAATACGCGTTCTCCGGATCATCTCCGTCCATCCGGAAAGGCAGCACGGCGACCGAAGGCAATTTTGCACGACGGCTCAACATCGCTTTTGCGGGCGAAAAGGTCTCGGCTCCCGCCACCTGCAGCGAATAGGCATGCACTGGCTGCGACAGATTCTTCAGCTCAACCGCACCAAGATCCTCAAGCGGCACTTCTATGACCGACTTGGCGTTGGCGTGGAGTGAGTCCGACATGACAATCCCGCCCGGTGGAGAAAATTGCTCAAGTCGAGCGGCAATATTCACGCTCGTGCCGAAGATATCTTCCTCTTCGAGAATCACCTCTCCGGCGTTCAATCCGATGCGGAAGCGAATCTTGAAATCCTCAGGAACAAACGCCTCCTGTAGGGGAACTTCATGCTGAATTTCGATTGCGCAGCGAAGCGCATCCACCGAGCTGTCAAACGATGCGAGGAAGCCGTCTCCGGTATTTTTTATGACGCGACCGCGGTAGGAGACGATACAGGGGTCGATCGTATTGACCCGAAGGGCACGCAGCCTTGCGTGAGTCTCGAATTCTGACAGCTCGGTCAGTCGAGTGTAGCCGACAACGTCAGCCGCCATGACAGCCATCATCTTCGAAACAATTTTGGAAGACGAGGTAAGCTGATCCACGCGGAAGCACTCTACATTTGACGCCCGCCGCAATTACAATCTAAGCTTACACGGCCCAAAGTCATTTGTAAAAATACGCGTTTCCGGAAAGGCGGGCTCTTACAGGTGTGACCTGCGGTTACACTTCGCGCTCTCCCTTAGGATGGCCGCTGTCATTAAACTTTTATGGGTCGGCCGCCGTGGCCGGGCGGTCGATACAACCAAGAATGCATCCTTGCTGCTACCTACAGAGGATTCGCAGGAGAAGCGTTCGGCATCCTCAATCGACCGTTCTGTTAGTTTCCTGCACCCAGCTTATTCCGCTTAAGCAACACCGAAACGGGTGTCCCGCGACGGATCACATATACCTGACGTTGCATGACGTCAGTTCATGTCGATCCCTGGCCGGGATATAAGCAGAACTGATGGTCGCCTCCTGCGGTGTGCCAAGGGTTACGGTTTTACCGCTACGGCTTGACTGTCACCACCGTCGGAGTTGAGCCTTATGGTGAACGCAGACCCATCCGCACACGAAGCTCAGATTGCCCAAAGACTAGACTTTTTTTGCAAGCACCCGATTTTCGGCATCCTTGGACCGGAGTTGCTGGTTCAATTGAGGGCGCGTTCCCGGGTGCGAGATGCCGCGCGCGGAACAACTGTGTTTGCCAAGGGAGATCCTGGATCCAGCCTGTTCGCCATACTCGAAGGCCAAGTGAAAGTCATATCTCACTCGGCCGAAGGAAAGTATGCCGTATTCAACCTTCTGAACGCTGGTGATATTTTTGGCGAGATCGCGCTCCTTGATGGCGGTGAACGAACGGCGGATGTAGTTGCCGTCACTGAATGCAAATTGCTTGTTATCGAGCGACGGGATTTTCTGCCATTGGCCCATAGCCGGCCCGATATCTCGCAAAAGCTGATCGAGGTCCTTTGCCAACGGTTGCGTAACACCAGCCGTCAGGTTGAGGAAGTCATGTTCCTTGACCTGTCGACCAAACTTGCAAGAACTCTCCTGCGGCTGGCGGACAATACCGGCAGCATGAAACTCGCGCTGACTCAGAGCGAAATTGCGCAACTCATCGGGGCGTCCCGCGAAAGTACCAACAAGCAACTGCGAGACTGGGAGAACCTAAATTGGGTTCATATGGGGCGCGGTGAGATCCTTCTCGTCGACAAAAAGTCGCTCGAGACTGTTGCTGGCGGCTAAGAATAACGACTCTTGCCGGACGAACCCTCGCGGACCCACCACCGCTCGGCCGATGCGCGCGATCGTTCAGCGCCATGCTGAATTACGCTGGTATGAGGGCCGCCATCGCCAGGATCAAAAGCATCATCAGGACGAGCGCGTTTCGAACGACGAAAGCTGCAACCACTAAAGCGGGAAACTCGGAAAGCGCGCGGGCGGATTTTAGTGTCATGACGCCTATCCATCGCTACCAGACAACAAGCCCGCACTCGAAGGGCTCCAAGAAGCATCGATCCAGCCAGTTCTTTTCGATATAGCGAGGTTGCACCTGATATCCGCGTTCCGCGTACGCTACCGTTTCTGCCGCGGTCTTGGGCGAAGCCGACTCGAGTGCCGTCATCACGGCAATCAGACCTGCGGCCGCGACGAGCACAACTGATATTTTGCGTAACATTGTCAGTCTCCCTCTTATTCGAGTGACGACTGACGAAACACTTAACGATCTGATCTGTGCCCGAATGTGAGGAGTGTCACACTCCGAAGGTTTTCCGGGCTCACATGCGCGTGATGACTCTGCCGAGTGGCATAAGCGTTGGCTGGGTACTTCGTGAGGGCCGCGCCAGCACCTTCAACTGCGGGCGTCGGAGACTTCCATCCCGCCAAATCGCGAACGCCGCGTGTAGAACGTCGCGTAACTGATGCCGTGTTTGCGGCACAGTTTGCCTGCCGACATTCCAGCAGCGTGTTCCTTCAGTACCTTGATAATCTGCTCTTCTGTAACTCTGCTCTTACGCATGTCCGCCTCCCGAAGGAACGGACTCTAACCGAAAACCGGGGCATCTATGGGGAGCAGGTCACTAGACGCGGACGATTGGGGAGATGAAGAAGGCGGCCTGACTAGCTTCTAGCAGCTAAAGTGAGGAAGGTTTCTGAGAAGACGGCTTTTTCTATGTGTCCTAATGACCCAAAGCGACTTCCGCGTTAACTGCTTTTCGGAGGCCGCAAGGGTAGCCCGGATCAGGCCATTCCGAGGAGCGCGTAAATTTCGCGCGAATACCGGCCGAAGGCCTCGCTGGTCTTGATTTCGAGCGTACGCCGCGCCGGCAAGTCAATCGTGATATCCGCGGCCATCCGCGCAGGCCCAGCAGTGAGAACGACCACGCGCTGACCGAGGAATACGGCTTCGCCAATTCCATGTGTAACCAGAATGATGGTCTTGCCGCTCTGCTCCCATATCCGCAGCAATTCGACATTCATGCGCTCGCGCGTGAGTGCATCGAGCGCTCCAAACGGTTCATCCATGAGCACGAGCTTCGGATCGTGAATGAGAGAACGCGCAATCGCAACACGCTGCTGCATCCCGCCGGACAATTCGTAGGGGTATTTGCGCTCCGCATTTGACAGACCAACCAGATTGAGCAGATCCCGCGCACGCTCGCGGCTGGCCTTGTGTGGAAGGCCCAGAATATCAGCCGGGAGCAGCACGTTTTCGAGCACGCGTCGCCATTTAAGAAGCAGCGGCTGCTGGAACGCGATCCCGACATCCCGCCCCGGCACGAAAGGCTCGCTTGCTCCACCGATCGAGATCGTCGAGCCCTTATCGGCCTGCAGCAGGCCGGCGAGAATTCTCAGGAGCGTGCTTTTGCCACAGCCCGAGGGACCGACGAGGCAGACCAGCTCGCCCTTTTTAACATCGAAGCTGGCATCCGTCAGTGCTTTGAAATCCGTGCCGTCGCGAGAGAACGTCTTGGCGACGTTTCGCAGCCGGATGAAGGGCGCCACGCCCTCATCGCCTTTTGGTAGAAGCTCAGTTGAGGCGTGCATCACGCACCACCACCAGCGCTTCCAGCGCCGAAACCAATCCGTATAAAATTATTCCGATACCGCTGATCAGCAGAACCGCCATCATCATTGCGGCCGTGTCCAGGCGCACCTGAACCTGGAGCATGAGATAACCGAGCCCCGCTTCCGAGCCGATAAATTCACCGACGATCGCTCCTGCTACCGCAAGAACCGATCCTACTTTCATTCCCGAAAACAGATAGGGTAACGATCCCGGCAGTTGAATCCGTGTGAAAATCTGCCAGCGTGTGGCTTTGAGGGCCTGTACCAGTTCGAGTAATTCAGGCTCGGTTTCGCGCAAGCCACGCAGCGTGGTCAATAGGATTGGAAAGAACGCGATAGCGAAGGCGATGACGATATTGGTCACAATACCGTAGCTCATCCACACAATTACCAGAGGTCCAAGCGCCACCTTTGGAATCATGTTGAAGGTCACGAGCAGCGGCATCAGAAGTGCCAAGCCCCAACGGCTCCACGTAAAGATCAGAGCAAAGAAGACGCCGAGAGCGGTCGCGAGCAGAAAGCCACCGAAAATCTCCACAGCCGTGACCGCCGTGTTGGTCCACCAGTCATAACGCTCGTTGCCGAGCGTTGCGACTGTGGCGATCGGCGAAGGCAGCACAAAAGCCGGAATATTCCCGATTCTGACGGCCAGATACCAGGCCAGAACCGCGAGTACATGGGCGAGTATTGCTAGACTCGCCAGCTGTAAGGTTTTGTGCCGCACGGATCGATTCAGTTGGTCGGGCGAGCAGGAAGCCGCAACGACTTGTCGAGGAACGAGTTGGTGTAGACCGTGTCCGCCTTGAAGGGTTGCTTCAGTTCGAAGGTCTCGCTCACCACCGCGAGGTCCTCTTCTACCCGCTTCGGCACGAACCATCCGAACGCCTCGGTGCGGAAAGCTTCATCGTCCATCAACGCAGACACCGTGAGCTTCCAGTTCTGCATCTCCTCATCGGCCTTGATGCCCGAAACCACCGCCGTCATCGCTGCAATGCAGGGCTCGGGTGTTTTCACACAATGCAGAAAGGCGCGCTGCGACACTTGCGTCACGGCGCGAACCGCATCCGGCTTTTCCTTGAGGAACTTGCCGTTAGCGATCAGGCTGTTGCCGTAAAGATTAAGGCCAAGCGACCGCCACGACGCAAAGCCGAGATCATCGCCGATCTCACGCTGCATGATGTAGTGATAATTATAGAAGAAGGTGGTGCCATCGACCTGCTTCGAGATCAACGCAGCCGGCTTGGCCGCGGGATTGATGTTGACCCAGCTTACGCCGTTCGAATCAACGCCCATTCGCTTGGCAATTGCGGGCCACATCACCCGGGCAGCATCTCCAGGCGGATTGCCGAGCTTGCGTCCCACGAAGTCTTTGGCGGAATTGATGCCCGACGACTTCAGCCAGTAGAAGCCCTGCGGGGAATTGGCGAAGATATTCATCACCGCGACAAGATCGGCACCCGCGCCTTTGGCGACCATGACCGAACCCAGATCAGCGATGCCCATCTCCGCTCCGGCTCCAACCCGCGCCGACGATGCGCCGGAGCCGCGAGCGATCTCCAGCCTGACGTCGACGCCGGCGTCGCGGTACCAACCTTGTTGAATGGCATAATAGAGCGGCGCGTGATCGCCTGAGGGCACCCAGTTGAGTACGAGCGTTAGGCGCTCCTGCGCAGAAACCGGCGATACGATCTGGAAACCGAGGACAGCGAGAGCCGTCGCGAACAATTTTCGCATGCTATTTCCTCCCATGGGGCGCTCTTTGTCGCCTTGAATACCTGACGCTTCGACGCCGATTAACTAGTTAATTAGCTTACGCAGGCTGCGAATAAAAGGTCAAGCCGGAGTTTTCGGCTTGGGCAGTCGTCGGGCACCATCGTCGCCATCACGAAGATAGGTCAACACGACATCGACAATGTGCCGGCGCCGGCGTTCGCGCCGCGCGCGAGCATTGAGATCGGTGCGAAGAATGACGCTGAGCGTGTGCCTATTCGACAGGTAGAAATAGGACAGGCTTGTGATGGTTATGAACAATTCCTGCGCATCCACCGCAGCGCAAAAAACGCCCTGCTCTCGCCCGCGCGTCAATTGCCGGTCCAGCAGTGACAGTAGCGGATCGTAGAGATGAGATATCCGCTCCGAGCCACGTATATGTTTGGCGTGGTGGATATTCTCAGTCGAGAACAGCCTGATCACATCGTCGGAGGACACGAACAGGTCGAAAGTCGCTTCCGTAAAGCGTCGAATCGCCTCTTCAGGTGCAAGATTCTCAAGCTCGAGGTCACCGTGGTGCGATCGAACGTCACTATAAACGTCTTCCATAACGGCGACGAAAAGCTGCTCTTTCGATCCAAAATAGTGGTAGAGCAAATTCGGATTGACGCCCGCCGCGCGAACGATGCTTTCGGTTCTCGCGCCCGCGAACCCCTTCTCCGCAAATTCGGCGCGCGCGCACGCCAGGATACGTCCACGGGTGTCGCCCTGCTGCGTGCGGACATTCGATCGGCCGCGAGCAGGAGTTTTTCCCGTCTCCACGTTTGAGACAGGCGCCTCCTTCGACGGTTTACGCTCGCGCTTCGCTGTCTTCTGCATGGACCGGACTATTCCTGCGGCTCAAGCCAAGTGCAAGCGCGTCATCTATCATGACTTGACCTGCAAGAGGCTATGAGCCTATTTCTAACTAACTACTTAATCAAGCCGAGCGTAAAGCATCTCGGTCGGGAGGAAATCGATGTATCGGCTCACGCGAGCGGGCGTCCGCCTATCGAGCATCCCGTCGCATTTCCGGACCTTCCGTTGAGCATTTCCCGCCCCACCCACCGCCGGGAGGACCTACGCCTCGTTACGGGTCGTGGCGTTTTCGCGGATGACCTCTGTCTGCCTGATCAGGCGCAGGCCGTTTTTGTCCGTTCGAACCTCTCCCATGGCATCCTGAAAGGCGTGGACACGGAGGCCGCACGCGCAGCGCCGGGAGTCCTGGGGGTTTTCACAGCCGAGGATCTTGCCGCGGCTGGTATCGGCAAGATCCCCTATCTGCCGATCCCGGGATTCGCGATGCCGACACCGGTCGACGCGCCTCGCCCAGCGCTTGCGACAGGAAGAATTCGTCATGTCGGCGAGCCGATCGCCGTTGTGGTGGCAGAAACACGGCTGCAGGCCGAGGACGCTAGCGAATATGTCGTGGTGGATATCGAACCGCTGCCGGCTGTAGTCGATACTCTCGGTGCGGTACAGGACGGCGCTCCCCTCGTCTGGGATAGCGCGCCAAACAATGTCGCCTTGACTTGGCAGGGCGGGGACTCGGCCGCTGCGACCCAGGCTTTCGCGGACGCTGCCCATGTGACGCGACTGCGGATCATCAACAATCGAGTGATTGCGAACCCGATAGAACCGCGTACGGCGATTGCGAGCTACGACTCCTCATCTGAAGCCTGGCAGCTGATCTGTGCGAGCCAAGGCGTGCAGTACATGCTGCGAGTGCTCTGCGACCACACCTTCAAAGTGCCGCGCGATCGAATGCTGGTCTTTACACATGACGTTGGTGGCGCATTCGGGGTGAAAGAACAGCCCTACCCCGAGGACGTGGCGATCCTCCATGCCGCGCGGGCGCTGGGCCGCCCCGTCAAATGGCAGGGCACGCGCGCCGAGCATCTATTGTCCGACAACCATGCCCGCGATTCGGTAATGGACGCGGAGCTTGCGCTGGACCGCGACGGCAATTTCATGGCCGTTCGGCTTTCGGTGCTCGACGCTATGGGCGCCTATTACTCCGTTCATGGTCCTTACGTCACGATCCGCAATACGACGAATGGCCTTCCGCTGGTCTATCGGACCCCTTGTATCGACGTCACGGTCAAGCTCGTGATGACGAACACGGCGTCAATCGGACCGTATCGCGGGGCGGGCCGCGAGGCCGCGGCGCTGGTGATGGAGCGTCTCGTTGACGCAGCGGCACGAGAAACCGGGCGCGATCCGATCGCCCTGCGTCGCCAAAATATGATTCCCACCTCGGCAATGCCATATCGTTCGCCGTCTGGGCGCCTTTATGACAGCGGCGACTTCGAAGCGGTTCTCGACAAGGCACTAGCGTTGGCGGACTGGGATGGCTTTTCCATAAGAGCAGAAGAGTCCCGCGCTAGAGGGAAGCTGCGAGGTCTTGGCATCAGCTGCTTCCTCGAATGCGTCGGTGGGTTGCTGTTCGAGAGCGCCGATCTCCGTTTTGCCGATGATGGCGGGATCGACCTTGTTGTGGCCACACAGTCAAGCGGTCAGGGTCACGAGACCAGCTTTGCAGAGTTGGTCAGCGCCCAGTTGGGAGTCGATCCCGAGATCATTCGGCTGCGCCAGGGTGACAGTCGTGACGTACCGCGCGGCCTGGCCTCGATCGCATCGCGTTCGCTGCTCATGGCCGGCTCCGCCCTGTTCCTGTCTTGTCAGGAGGCCATCCGCAAAGGCCGCCAGCTCGCGGCCTTCCGGCTGGAGGTCAACCCGGCCGATATCGAGTTCGTGGATGGTGCGTTCCGGATCGTTGGTACCGACCGCAGCGTCAGTCTCATCGACCTGGCGCAGTGGCTCAAGCGCCAACCAAATCTGCCGGAGGATCTGCCGCGGACGCTCGATGCCACCGGCGATTTCGACGCGGAGGAATTGAACTTCCCGAATGGATGCCACATCTGCGAGGTCGAGATCGATCCCGAAACCGGTAGAACAAAGGTGGTGCGCTATGCCGCTGTCGATGACGTCGGCGTGGTCGTCAACCCAACAATCGTACACGGGCAGGTGCAGGGCGGCCTCGCCCAGGGCATCGGCCAGGTACTGATGGAACACATCGTTTACGACGAGGAGGGCCAACTGCTTTCGGGTTCTTTCATGGATTATGGCATGCCCCGCGCGGACGACATTCCCGCGGCACAGGTCGAGCTTCATGAGGTCCCGGCGCGCAGCAACCCGCTGGGCGTAAAAGGTGCCGGCGAGTGCGGCGTAACAGGCGCTGTCGCCGCTACCATCAATGCAGTTAGCGATGCGCTGTGGCGGGCCGGTGCCAGCGCCGATATTCAGATGCCGGCGACGGCTGAACGCGTGTGGCGCGCTCTTTCCCTGGTGCGCAGGTAGAGTGGTGTCGTCGTCCGGGCCGGAGCTTCGATATGGCGAGGGGAAACCTAGTCGCTCAACGAACTTCTGCTTTTGACACTAAAGTGACCAGCGGCTGGGCCGATGGTTAGAAATCAAAGTTCTATCTGTTCGGCAATTGCGATGGCATTGTCGACCTTGATACAGAGGTATCTGACCGTGCTTTCGAGCTTACTGTGCCCCAGAAGCAGTTGCACGGCACGAATGTTGCCGGTCTTTTTATAGATTTGCGCAGCCTGGTGCGTCTCAAAGAGTGGGTGCCGTAGGCAGGTGGCTTCTAGCCCTATGCTTCGTATCCAATGTCCTACCACGCGGGCATATCTCGGACATGGCGGTACCTCCACTATCCCGCCCTCCACAATCGCTCTAAATATGAGCGCGTCATCGCTGCGCTTCGGGAGGCTCGAACCTTAGATAATATTCGTTCAATGACCGACCAAAATAGAACTCGCTGGGCCGCGACCGAGGCGCATATCTTCAATCAACTCCGTGGGCACACCGCGCCGGTGTTCACCCATGCCTCAGTCAGTGCCCCTGCGCGTTGTTGCGTGCCGGGAGCCGGAGCACGACCAAATCCCGGGGCCCAGGCCCAGCCGACGAGGGTGTCAGTGCCGATATGGCTGACAATATCTGCCAGATTACGGCCACCGTTGCGCGCCGGGTCTTTGATCTGCGCGCAGATCTCGGCGAGACTTCTGTTTTCCCACGCCATTTCAACCGGTGCGAGGTGCCATTCCGGATGCCCCGGTACGCGACCGGGTTCGAAATTGGCGTGCTGATGGCAGGTCGAACAACGCATCGTGGCAGTGCCATGACCGTCCGGGCCACGCGCCACGGGTGGCTGGTGCAGCCGGCCCTCGTCGCCCTGCCGCGGTCTGTCACCGGCCGGATGGCAATTCACGCAGCGTGGATGCGTCAACACCTTTCCCAGTTCGGTGAACAGAGCGGCGGAGCGCGCGTTCGTATCGACGATCGCTGCAAAATTCTCAGGCGCAGAGAGAGCGTTGTCCGGAGCGGTTTGCGAGACCGCGTAACCTGCGACCAGACTGGTCACGAGCGCAGCGGCGCCACCGAGTATCCGCAATCCCGTCCTGGACTTCATTATCCCCCGCTCCTCGCCGGCTATTCTTTTGCAGCGAGATAGCGTGGCGCGTCGGCGAGGATCACGGCACGAACAGCCTCGTGATATTTGATGTAGCCGGTGCAGCGGCAGATATGGCCGTCCAACGCCTCAGCGATGATCTGATCAATCTCGGCGCGCGCCACCGGTTTTCGCGCGAGACGCTCGAGCAGGACCTGGCCTTCGTTCAGAAAACCCGCGGTGCAATAGCCGCACTGGAAGGCGAAATGTTCGACGAAGGCCTTCTGCAGCGCAGAGAGTTCGCCGTTCCGGGCGTGACCTTCGACCGTGCGTATAGACTTGCCGTTGAAGCTCGCCGCGGAGACCACACAAGTCGGGCTGGTATGGCTCGTGCCATCGGGGTTATCGACAATGACGGCGCAACTCAGGCATTGTGCTGCGCCGCAACCGAACTTGGTGCCGGTCAGGCCGAGATACTCGCGTAGAAAATCATTCATCGTCAGATCGTCGTGGACGTCCGTTTGAGGATAGTCCCGGCCGTTGATCGTGATGGCGAGTGTCGTCACGCGAGCGCTCCCTTCAGAATGCTTTGCGTCACGGGCAGGGAGGAGAACCTGCGGCCGGTTGCGTCGAAGATGGCGTTGAGAATGGCCGGCACCACCGGGATCATCACCACTTCCGCCATGCCCTTCGGTTGTTCGTCGGTGAGCGGCGGCAGCATCTCGATTTCGAGATCGTGCAGCGGTAGGTCCGATCCACGGGCGACGAGATATTGTCCGAGATTCCACTGTCCGTTGCCGGGTCCACCCTCATAGGGCGGCAACGTCTCGAGCAACGCATAGCCGACGCCCATCGCAAATCCGCCCTGTGCCTGACCGCGCACAACTTCCGGAACCAGCGCACGGCCGCACTCGAACACGCTGTAGGCTTTGGCAATGCGCAAGGCGCCGGTGGCGCGTTCGATCTCGACGCGAACAAGCGTGCCGCACATGGAGGTGTAGGACGTTCCGATCCGGTTGTTGTTGGTCGGCGGAAAAAATACGCTGACGCGGTCGAGACGTTCGAATTTTCCGCCGCCCTTGCGCAAGGCCAGCGCATCAATCTCGGCGCGGTATTGCTCCCCAGCGATGGGGAAACGCGCGCGCGACCAGGCCCAGCGGGAAAAGCTGTGCGTGATCGCGCCGGTCACGAAGTTGCGGGCATGCGCCGTTGCGGCGAGCGACTGCAGCGTCAACGGTGCAAGTCCCGGCGTGGTGAGTTGCCCTTCCTTCCACTGCGCTTTTGCCCAGTCCTTGCGGCGCGGATCGGCCGGGCCAATGCGCCACAATTCAAGCGCTGCCGGCCACAGCCCGTAGCGAAAGATCACCCGCGCGGCCTCACCCGATGCATGCGTTCCCACATGCGCGCCGATCGACGCCGTGGTGGCGGTGCTGATTGCCGGCACCCAGCGCGGATTTTTCTCGGCGGCGTTCTGCGTCTTCTGGTCCATCGTGGTGGGGTCGCCGGACGTGACCAGCCCGAGCACGTCGTAGCTGTCGATGCGGGCCACCGAAACCTCGTCGGCTGTCGCACCGAGATGATCCGCGACACGGTTGGCGAGCGCGGTGCCGATGCCGTTACCCATCTCGACATGGTCGCAATAGATCGCGATCCGCCCGTCGCGGTCGATTTCCACCCGTCCCAGAGAGCCATCGGCGCCGGTGCCATAATCCTTTGTGACGCATGCCACGCCGGTGCCGACGAGAAAACCGCTCTTTGCACCGGACTTGTGCTGCGCACGCTGTCGCCAGATCGGATGCGTCTCGAGCTTGTCGAGAACCTCCGGAGTGCGGACCGAAACGATGTACCGGTTTCCCATCATGGTGCGGCCATTCGGCCCGAGCGCATTGCGACGCCGGAATTCGATCGGATCGAGTGGCAGCTCGGACGCGGCCTCGTCGATCAGCACCTCCAGCGCCGTCATCGTCTGCAGCGTGCCATAGCCGCGCATCGAGCCGGACGTCACGCCACGTGAATGAACCGCGACCGTGGTGACGTCGACCTTCGGGATGTCATAGATTCCGATCGCGGCAGCCGCACCGACCGCGGCGACACCGGCTGAAAGATTGGCGAGACCGCCTCCGTCCAGCACGTGATCGGCGGCGAACGCCTGGATCATGCCATTGGTACGATCGATCCCGATCCGGGAGCGCATCTTGAAGGGATGACGTTTGATGCCGGCCTGAAACTGCTGATAGCGATCATGCGCGAGCCGCACCGGGCGGCCCGGAAAGAACATCGCCGCCAGGGCGACATAGAGCGGGAACGGCGTGTGATCGCGTCCACCGAAGCCGCCGCCGAGATGCGCAAAATTGGCGTCGATGCGCGCAGGCTTGAACGGCGCGCGGGTCTCGCCGAGCAGATAGGCGATCGCGTCGGCTGCCTCATATGGCGATTGCACGCCAAGCACGAGTTCAAGCTTGCGGGCTTTCGCATCATACCAGGCGAGTCCGCATTCCGGCTCGAGGAACATCGGATCGACGGACTGGGTTTCGAATTCGCGGTCGAGGACCAGCAGGTTCGGATTTTTCGCGGCCAAGTCCGCGCGGATCTGCTCGCCGTAGGTCGCAGCCTTGGCGTAAGCGCCGTGATTGTCCTTGGCCAGCGGCGTCCAGACCGGAAGTGCCGAGGTCTGGAACTTTGCAGGGCTGACCCATCCCGCCATCACGGGAGAGTAGACGTCGGGCGCCTCGGGTGTGGCGCCCGCGACGCGCGTGAACCGCAGCGCGACGTAATTGGGCAACGTCACCGGGCCGGTCTGTTCGCCGAATTGCACGAAAGTTCCGTCGCGCAGCGCGAGCCGTGCGCGATCGAATGCATCGAAACTTTCGAAGATCAGGAGCGCCACCGCCTGACCCATATAAAGTGGCGTTCGTCCGACCGGGCAAAACAGGTCGCCAGCATAGAATTCGGGAACGCGAATGCCGATTTTCTCCATATCGGCCGCGGTGACGACCACCGACGGCTTCATCGCGCCGCTCAGGCGGGCGAGATCCATGCCGGTATAGACACGCGTGGCGTCAGGTGCGCGAACCAGGAGCGCGTGCGAGGTCTGCGCCGGCCAGCCCGGCAAATCGGCGGCACGAAAATCCGACGCGTAGAGTTTCGTTCCAGTGACCTTGGCGACGCCATCGATGCGGCCGGCACCTTTCACGGCAGGGTTCCATTTCTGAAGCCCAGGCATGGTTTCGCGCGATGTGAAGCTGGCTTGCTCGGCCATCGTGAATCGCGACAGGCTGAGGGCGATCCCGCTCGCGCTGACCCACTTGAGAAACTCGCGTCGCGAGGCTTGCATCGTTCGCCTTCTGGTCGGCACCGTGATGGCTTTTCACTCTGGCAGTCAAGCTGCGGTGGAGCGATGCATCCTCATGCCCGACATCCACACAATGAGTCCGCGACGCTGGCCGATTTTCGAATCTCTATAATTTGCTGCAGATCATTAACAGTTCTTGAATTCACGGTGTTGGCCCGACGATGGTGCCTGTTGGATGGCCTGGACAGAGCGTCGCGACAGCTTTCTCGCAGATTTAGTCGCCGCCGAGAGTCGCAGGCTGCGGTCCGGTTCCGGAATGGACTTCTCCAAGAGGCTTCGCAGCAAGCGTCGTCGACTGAGCATCGGGCCTGACGAAGTAGTATTTCAGCACGCTCGCACCCTTGCCCTGCTGCGAGACCCCACTCACCAGAAGGTTTGCGCCATGAGTGGTGCTGGTCGTCGCAACGCGGGTTCCCGACGCTCCGTCGAAGGGATTGAAGCTCGCAATTTCGCGAAACGTCGGGTGGCGGCCATGATCGGAGGGGCTGTGCATATACATGGCGGGCCCCGGATCGAGCGCGGAGCCGCTCGAGAAGACCTTCACGGTGCCCGCTTCGGCAAGCTGACTGATCACGATCCGTTCGGCTCCGCCAAGCGAGCCGGCGAGCCAGCCGGTAGCCAGAGAAACGCCGCCGCGGTAACCGTCGCCGAACGGCCTGAACGACGCGAGGTTGGCCGGCTCGCCCGGTCCCGCCGCATGCATGCCGTGATGGCCCGCATGGCTGCCGCCGCTGCTCTTGCGCATCGGCTTTAGCAACGGGAACGCGAACACCTTCACCTCGGCGGTCTCTCCCGCGCCCGGTGCCGTCACGATGCCGAAGCGGCCGGTCGAGTAATCGACGAAACCGGTCGAGACGCTCACGCCGGAACGGCTGCCGGCATAGGGACTGAACGTCGAGAACAAGCCCGGTGCGGCGCCTTTCTTTGACGGCAGCGCGGCGTCGTAAATCCGGACCTCGCTCGGGATTCCCGGGCCCGACCCGACAATGATGTTGTCGGCGACGCTTCCGTCAATCTGTGCAGCGGCGACGCTGATGCCGCTGCGCGCGTCCGGCCCGAACGGCTGAAAGCGAGCCAGTTCCGTCGTGAACGCAGCTTTTCCCTTCCGGGACTTTCCCGAATAGGCGACGACTTCGGCCGCGCCACCGGGACCGGAACCGACCACCAGATCGTACACGCCATCGGCATCGACATCGCCCATGGCCACACTGACGTTTCCTTCAAAGCCGGTGAACGGCACCAACGTCGCAAGGAGCTTGTCGCCGTTGCCGTCGTAGATTCTCACCTCCGTGGCTTTGCCGGCCCCCCCGGGTACAGCCACCGCGTAGCTCGAGATCGCAGGGATCACGTTGACGAGCATCATCAGCCCGTTGTCTTCGTGGTTCAGCCGGTGGCAATGCATCACGAAGATGCCGGTGTAGTCGTCGAACCTGGTTCGGATCGCAAGAATGCCCGGCTCGATCACGCTTTCGTCGATCTGCATGGTCGGCGCCGGTGCGTTGGCGTTGTCCACGCTCCATTTATCGGGTGGCGTCCGAAGTCCGGTAGTCGGATCGTAAAATTCAGTGACCTGGAAGTCGTTGACGTGAACATGGATGGGATGCTCGTCGTTGTTGTTGTTGACGAACCTCCATTCCTCAACTGAATTCAATCTCGGCTGAATCAGCGGCACGTTCGGAAACGCGCCGCCATCGAATGCGTAGACGAAAGCTTTCGGGTCCGCCGTGCTGGCAAGCGGATTGAGAAACCCGCCCGAGATCACGATCTCCCGCTTGATGTCCGGCTTGACGCGGGACAGATCGACAAAGGGCGTGTAGGCGCGAAGCGCCTGTCCCTGCACGAACGGGACGGTGACGCCTTTGCCCTGCGACGGCACAGCCTTCGCGAGCACCTGAGTCGGGAAGATGAAGAAGCCATCGGCGTAGCTGACGGCTGACGGTGCCGCGCTCAGACTGCCGAGCACGGCCGGTGGGTTATCGGTGCCGTTGTTCGTATAGAGTACGCCGGGAGCGGTGACGGTTCTGGCGCCGGCGCCGCGCGGGGGCATCTCCAGAACGAGTTCGCCCTTTTCGGGAATCGTCACCGCGATGGCGAACCGGCTTGCCGGAGGGATCACGAGCCGGGTGCCGTTTTCGGTCACCGGATGTTGGACTGCCGGATACGGATTTCCATCCTGTCCGACGATGGCAAATTTCGGATGCTGCCCGGTTGCGGTCTCGGTCAACTGGACGCTGATATAGGCGAAGTCGCTCACATTCGCGAGCACCCAGATCTCGGTCTGGCCGGCCTTGCTCTTGATCGTTGGCTGAAACTGCCCGTTGACGGTGAACTGCACGTCGCGCTTATGATCCGGCAGCGCAGGATTTGCCGGCACATCGGCCTTCCCGTCATGCGACGTGAAGCGCTGTAGGTTGCTCGGGATGAATTGCATCAATCCGCGGTCGTTGCGGATTGACAGCGGCCCCGCATACCAGACCGTGAAGTATTTCTCTCCGGGCTTCGACTGGTTGAAGTTGACCGGCGCCAGCAATGGCCGGTAGGTGCCCGCCGCCAGTTCATCGCCCTGCGGAGGCTTGATCGAGCTGACATATTGCGGCCAGTTCGGATTGTTGAGCTGCGCAAGACCGCCGCCCCGATTGAACACAAAATTGTATTGCAGCACCATGTTGCGGATCGGAATGCGGTTCTGCGTCACCACCGGCAGATTGCCATCGGTACGTCCGATGGCGAGCAAGCCCACGAGCCCTGTATAGACTTGCGCCGCGGTCAGCCCGTGCAGATGGCTGTGATACCAATACGCGCCCTGCGGCTGATTTTTCGGGATGTTGTAGGTGTAGGTATTGGCCATGCCGTCGGGGATGTGCAGCAGCACATTGTCGGAATTACCCTTCGGGCTGACGTGAAGGCCATGGACGTGCAGGTTCAGTGGCGACGAGGTCATCTGTTCCGGATAGATCGGAACCTCTTCACCCTTCGGGGTATATTGCGGGCTGAAATAATCCCGGATCGTCAGACCTGAGAGTCCATTTTCGAGATGGACGATCAGTGTTTCGCCGGGAAACACCTGCAGAGTGGGCGCCGGATAAAGGTTGCCACCCGAGGTCTTGCCGTCGGACGACGTGCCGCGGCTCACCTCGTAGTCAAACAGGAGAAAGTTCTTCACCGGCGTCGCAACGGTGTCGAGCACGGCTTCGCCCTGACGCGCGGTGAGCCGGACTTCAAGAACGCCGTTCTTGCTGGTGAGCGTTACCGGCTCGCGAAATTCGGATATCACGGGGGGCGCGGCCCGGCGCTGGGCTTGAGCAAACGTGCTGCCGAAGAATGAAATCGTGACCGCAAGGGCCGCCACCGTCACGCGGTGAACTCGCAAGGATACGATCTTAGGACGAGTTTCCATGAAGGTTCCTCTGAACTGGACGGCAACAGAACTAGTAAGCCGATTAGATCGCCACGAATCGGCTTGCGACGCTCACAATCGCAGGAATCGCAAGCAGCCGCACCGAGTCATTCAAACGTTTACTAGACTTGATTCGTCGGCCGGACACCAAATTGGAGACCGGTTCGCATACTTACCGTTGGTACGAACCCATCTCTATCTAAGGCCATCCAGCTAAATCTGTACCGAGAGCGTTAGATCCCAAACGGACTCTGCGCGAGAAATCCCGAAACAGCCTGTGGAAGTATTTTCGGAGGTCAGAGACGCAGCGCGCAATCGCGGAAGCTTCGATGACATAGCGCGCTGCAAAGACTCGATTGAACGAGAAACTCAGCCGTGTCCGCGCTGACAATGGCGGGTTACTCAGGAAAATTGTGACCAAGTTCCTAGTATGGTGGACCGCGAAAGATCCGAACCTTGTCTCCGCGTGCGATGCACTTACACCTTGGCTCGGATTCATATCCGAGTATGAGGTGATTTCCGCTACTGGCACGAAGCGGACATCAAAATGGATGCCATTTGCGCCGGCATATAAAGATCGGTTCGCATATTCCAGTCGGCCGCCTCGCTTGATACGGCCGATTTGTGAAAACTGTCACATGAAAACAGGCATTTCTGCGTCGGCTTCAGTGGCGTCCGGTCTCTTTTGACAGAATTCCAAGGACAGGAATTTCTTCGCAGAACCTGCGCGAGTTATTTAGCCACAACTAGGTGCGACCACTAGTGCGCCGAAAGCTCTGCGCAAAGCTAAAGCTCTTGTCGGGTGGCTTGGTTCTCTGCCTCCTGGAAAGACAGGGCCGGTGCGAAACTGAGCAAAAGATCTGTCAGTGGATCGAAAAGCTTCGGATTCCGAAGCGAACTTGTTGGCACGACATTTGCTCGGTATGGGTTCACATCAGCGCGGCTCTGTCCCCTGACAGAGTTCTGACCTCTCGGTTGGCGTGCCGGCTCGAACCCTTGGGTGATCGCAATGCGCGACTCCTTCAAGGCCGGGGCCAGCCCTCTAAGCGCCCGCGGCCAGCAACAAAATCCTGTTTCTTCTGACGCCGGCTGCTGGCCAGCCAGGTCGTCGCGCCCTGACCCTGCAAGCGCCAACAAAATGCGTTTCTCGACGTGCGCCAGTAACCGCTGGTCGCGCGCGGATATCCGTCTCGCATTCCGATCTCAACCGATGAATTAATGGAGACATCCAAATGACCTTGTATCGTCCACCCTCACGCCGAGACGTGCTCAAAGCAGGACTTGCCGCATTGGCGTCTCCCGCCTTGCCGGGCCTGCTGCATGCGCAGGCGCGCGAAGTTGTCGTGGCCGGCGCTGCTGGACAGGCCGGCCTTTATCGCGAGTTCCTGTTTCCGGTGATCGAGAAGAAGCAGAATTGCAAAGTCTTGTTTGAGGGCACGCGCTCGCTGGTCAACCTCGAAAAACTGCGCTCGGACAAGGCGAGGCCAAAAATCGATGTCGTCTATATGGACGATCCCGTGATGATCACCGCGCTCGAAGAAGGGCTGATCGAACCGCTGACGGCCGAAAAAGTGCCGAACCTTGCCAAGCTGGTTCCGACCGCGGTGCTAAATAACGGCGCTTGGGCGAATTTCGCGGCGCCTTGGGTCGGCGTCGCTTTCAATACAAAGATCATGCCCGGCGGGCCGAAAGCCTGGGCCGATCTCTGGGACCCGAAATTCAAGGGCAAGGTCATCATCCCGTCGCTGCAAAACACCGAAGGCGTATGGCTACTCTTTGTCGCTGCGCATCTGGAGACCGGCAAGCCGCTGAAGGACGCGCAATACGACATCGACGCAGCGTTCAAGAAGCTCGCGACCCTGAAGCCTAATCTGCTCAGCGTCTATACCAACCTGCCGCAGGCGCAGAACCTGCTCGAAACCGGCGAAGCAACCCTGCTTGCGGGCCAGATGTCGGCCTACACGTTGCCGCGCAAGATGGAAGGCGCACCGATCGACCTTGCGCTAATGAAAGAAGCGACCTTCTCGATGCCTTGGGGTGTCGGCCTCGTGAAGAATTCGCCAGCACCTGCGCTTGGCGCTGCCTATCTCAACGAGATCCTCGGCACCGAGATTCAGAAAATCCTGCTCGACAAGACGGTGGCACTTCCGACCAATGCCGATGTGGAGGTTCCCTCCACCATCCTCAATCCGAAGGACCGCTTCGTGCCGGACTGGGCCTTCGTGTCGAAGCATCGCGGCGCTTGGATAGATCGGTTCAATCGCGAGATGACCTGATGCCCGCGACCGGCGGACCAGACGCCTCCATGCACCTGCATGCCGTTGGGGTCGGCAAGCGCTATCGCAACGCGATCGTGCTCGACGAACTCGACATCGCTGTCAAGCGAACGGAATTTGTATCGCTCCTCGGTCCGTCGGGTTGCGGCAAGACCACGCTGCTTCGGATCATCGCAGGTCTGGTACCGGCCGATTCCGGATCGGTGACACTTGCCGGCGCGGACGTCACGCGCGTGGCGCCACACCGACGCAATATCGGTGTGGTGTTCCAGAACTACGCGCTGTTTCCGCATCTCACGGTTGGGCGTAATATCGCGTTCGGCCTCGAGATGCGCAACGCAAGCAAGGCCGAGATCGCGGAGACGGTGAAACGCGTCCTGCGACTTGTGCGCATGGATCAATATATCGACCGACCGGTCCAGGGGTTGTCGGGCGGGCAACAGCAGCGGATCGCAGTCGCCCGCGCGCTCGCAATCAAGCCCAGCCTATTGCTGCTGGACGAGCCGTTCTCCGCGCTGGACCGCAAGCTGCGCGAGACAATGCAGATCGAGCTGAAACGCCTGCTGCGCGACCTTGAAGTCACCGCCATTTTCGTGACCCACGATCAGGACGAGGCGCTGGTGATGTCGGATCGGATCGCGGTGATGAACCAGGGACGGATCGAGCAATTCGCTGATCCCTATGATGTTTATGCGCGCCCGGCGACGCCTTTCGTGCTTGATTTCGTAGGATCGTCGCTGCGGCTCAAGGGCGTGGTGCGCTCATCCTCCGGCGGCAGCGTCGATGTCGAGACCGCGAAGGGCCGGGTCCGTGGGCCGGGGAGTTTCGTCTCAGGATCTCCGGTTTTGGTTGCCGTGCGGCCCGAACGAGTCGATCTGCACGCGGATCAGCGCGATACCCGCAACAATCTCGAGCTGACGCTCGCCGAGCGCATCTATATCGGTTCGCGCGATCATTACCTGTTCCAGACCGAAGACGATGACCGCGCGCTGGTCGACAAGGCGCGTACATCCGAGGGCGGCAGCCTGCCGCAGCCCGGCGACCGCATGATCCTATCTTGGGCGGTGTCGGATACTCTGGTCTATCCCGCGCCATGAAGGACAGCGTCACAACCGTGCCGGTGAAGGGCGCAACTGAACGCGATCCGCTCGGCTGGATGGCGGCGCCTGCGACGATCTACTTGCTGCTCGCCTTCGTCGCCCCGCTCGCGCTGCTGCTGCTCGGCAGCTTTACTGACAAGGCCGGACTGACATTCGCCAACTATCTGAAATTCTTCGGCGACCCCTACAATCTGGGCGTCGTCTGGCGCACGCTGAAACTCGGCCTCATCACCACGCTCGGCGCACTGGCGATAGGGTACCCTTTGGCATTTGCGTGCGCCTGGGCGCGCGGCGGATGGCAGAGCCTGATGATCGCGTTTCTCTTCCTGCCGCTGTCGGTCAGCATCATCGTAAAGGTGTTCGGTTGGATGATCCTGTTCCGCGGCAACGGCCTGGTGAACCAGATCATGATCAGCATCGGGCTGATCGACCAGCCGGTACGCATCCTGTTCACCGAGGCCGCACTCTATATTGGCATGATCAATGGCTTCCTACCGTTCATGGTGCTGCCAATCTATTCGGTGGTGCGGCTGATCAATCCGGCGCTGAACGATGCAGCGGCAACGCTTGGCGCAAGCCCCGTGCGCAGCTTCCTGCGGGTCACCTTGCCGCTGTCGATGCCCGGCGTGGTCGCCGGCAGCGCTCTGGTGTTTTCGCTCACGGTGTCGGCCTATGTATCCCCGACGCTGTTGATGGGAGATCGCTACGAATTCCTTTCGACCATGATCGCCAAAGCTTTTCTCTACAACCACAATCCGCAATTCGGCTCGACCGTGGGTGTCGTACTGCTGGCGATTGCCCTGACCATCGTCGTGCTGAGCGCGTTCCTCGCCCCCAGCGCCGGGAGATCCGATCGATGACACAGGGGCGCGTTGCGGTCGTCGTCGTCTGGATCGTCGCCGTTCTTGGGCTGATCTTCCTGATCGCGCCGATCGCGGTGGTCGTGGCCGTTTCGTTTTCGCCGACCGTAATCTTCGACCTTCCGACCGGTGGCGGGTCGCTGCGCTGGTTCCAGCGCATCGACCGCCTTCCCGATTTCTTTCCGGCGTTGTTGCTGTCGCTTCAAGTTGCAGCGACTTCCACGGTGATCGCCCTGGTGCTCGGGACCGCTGCGTCTATCGGCATCGTAAAGGGGCAGTTCCGCGGACGGGAGGCGCTGACCGCCTTTGTCGTCTCGCCGCTCATGCTGCCCGGTCTCGTGGTCGGCATCGCTTTGCTGCAATATTTCCGAATGTTCGGACTGCGGGACGCAGTCGCGTCGCTGATTATCGCTCATGTGGTGATTGCGCTGCCCTATATCGTGCGCACGGTCGTGGCCAATCTGCAGCTTTTCGACTTCACCCTGATCGATGCCGCGCGGATGCTGGGCTGTTCCTATCCCCGCGCCATCCTCAAGGTGATGGTGCCCGCCTTGGCGCCGGCCTTCCTGACCGGAGGGCTGTTCGCTTTCCTTGCCTCGTTCGACAATTACCCGATTTCGCTGTTCCTAACAGACGTGCGCAACAAGACCGTTCCGATCCAACTGCTGCAATACATCGAGGAATCGCCCAACCCGACGGTCGCGGCTGTGTCCACGCTTTTGATCCTCATGGCGCTGATCGTGCTCATCGTCGGCGACCGGATGATCGGACTGCGAAAGGTCGCGGGCTAGTGGCTGCGCCGCGCACCATAGGCACCATCGTGCCGTCCTCCAACACTGTGGTCGAGCGGGTGACACAGGCTATGCTGGCTGGGCGGACCGATGTGGCTGCGCATTTCGCCCGCATTCCCTTCGCCGGCGACAAGGTGCATCTGTCGGACCGGCACGACATGGACGCGATGCTGCAGGCGGCGCAGACGCTGGCGGACGCGAAGATGGATGTCATCTACTGGAACGGCAGCAAGGCCGCCGGCATCTCGTTCAATATCGATCGCGAACTCTGCCAAGCGATAACGAAGGAAGCCGGAGCAGCCGCCACAACCTCGGTACTGGCGCTCGATACGGTGCTTCGTCGCAGCGACTTGCGACGCGTTGCGCTGGCAACCCCGTTTCTCGGCGAATATCAGTCCAAGCTGAAGTCGGTACTCGCGAAAGAAGGATACGAAGTGATTGCCGATGAGAGGCTGGACATCGCCGACAATTACCAGATAAGCCTGACCGACGGGTCGGTCATCTCCGGTCAGGTGAAGCGCCTCGCGGCAAGCAAGCCGTCCGCAATCCTTATCGTGTGTACGAACTACAACGGCGCACCGATCGTGGCGGAGATGGAGCGCGAGACCGGCATACCGGTCTATGATTCCGTCTCGATCGGCGTCTGGCATGCCTTGCGCCTTGCGGGGATCGACACATCGAGCCTCGCAGGCCGGTGGGGCTCCCTCTTCGCTACGGGGCTTTAGCCGTCATGCTCGTCGCGCCCGTCCGCTTCGCATTCTGGCCGGCGCGGCCGGATATCGTGCGCGACAATGTCCGGCAATTCGAAGCGCGCAGCGGAGTAGCAGTGGAGCCGATCGAGGTTCCCGACGCAGACTATACCCGCGTACTGCAGGCGCGCCTGCGCGATGGATCAGTTGACGTGTTCTACGCCCAGCGCGGCGAAGCCGCGCACTGGAATGCGCAAGGACTAATCGAGCATCTCGACGACCATGCTGCGATCGCGGGCCTCGTCTCGCAGATGACGCCGCCGATCCGCGAAAGCTCTTTCGATATGGGCGGGCGCTTGCTCGGGCTCACCTACTACAACGCGGGTCCTTTTGCTCTGTTTCGCAACGAGCCTCTTCTGGCGGTCGCCGGGTTCGCCGGAACGGCAGAACCGTCGTCATATCCCGGGAGCTGGGATGCTCTCACCGCGCAGGCCCGCGAGATCAAGCAGGCCGGGTTCTCGGACGCACCGATCCTGCCGCGTTGGCACCGGACGCAAACCGGGCTGATCTGGTCGCTGATCGCACAAGCTTGGTCGGCCGGCGAGCGTTTCATCGATGGACGGGGCAATCCGGTATTCGGCGCCGATACGCCCATCGCGGAAACGCTGGAACTCTGGCGGCAATGGTGGATGGAAGGGCTGGTGCCGCGCGAAGCGATCGCGTGGCGCGGCGATGCGGGGGGGATCGAGGCATGGCGTACCGGGCGCCATGCCTGGACCTTCAGCATCGACTATCTGCCCGCAGTGTTTGCCGAGCCGCCGGTCGATGCGCCGATTACCCATGTGTCGCCCCGCATCCCGGGGCCGAGCAATACCGCGGCCATTCCCGGTCACGCGCTGCTGTGTCTGAGCCGGCGCGCACGGGCGCCCGCGGAGCGGGACGCGGCGCTAGAGCTAATGAGATTTCTTGGCGGCGAAGGTCTCGGCCTCGACTTTTTCGTTCCTCGCCGCTGGATGCTGGAAATGAACCTGCCGCAGCCGTTTGCCCACCTGACCGACGAGCGCACAAGGGCGACAATGCGCAAGAACTTCAATCCCGCGCTGGCGGATTGCGCCGTGCGTTGGCTTCTGGAAAGCCGCGCTCACTCCGAGGTCCCTCTTCTCGTCCGCATGCCTTGCTTCAGCGACTGGAGCGATCGGGCGGACGCGATCGTCGGAACCCGAATGCTGGCGCAGGGGATCTCCGTCCGCGATACAGTCGCTTCACTGCGCATAGCCTGGGAACGGCTGCGCTCGGCCGAACTCACAATCGCCTGAGGAGTAAAAGGTGGCAATCGACGACGGCCGAGACTTCTACGGATACGGCCCCAATCCGCCCGACGCAAACTGGCCCGGCGGCGCGCGGGTCGCTGTCTCGCTGGTGTTGAACATCGAAGAAGGCGCCGAAATGACGGTGTCCTCTGGTGATGGACGCAACGAGTGGCGCCACGAAATCGATCAGGAAATCGTCGGCGCGCGAGACTTCGCGCTGGAGTCACATTTTGAATTCGGCAGCCGCGTCGGCTATTGGCGCATCATGCGGCTGTTCGATCAGTTCAAGGTTGCCTCGACCTTCAACGTCTGCGCACGCGCTTTCGAACGCACACCGTGGCTGGCAGCCGATGCGATCGCACGCGGCCACGAGATCATGTGTCACGGCTGGCGCTGGGAAGACCATGTACATATGAGCGAGGACGAGGAGCGTGCCGTGATCGCACGCTGTATCACCTCGATCCGGAGCACGGCGGGCGTGAGACCGTTGGGATGGCACGTTCGCGGCTATCCTTCGGTTAATACCCGGCGGCTGCTGATCGAGGACGGCGGCTTCCTCTACGACAGCAACGCTTATAACGACGAACTGCCCTACATTGTTGAGATCGCGGGTAAACAGCATGTCGTCATCCCTTACAGTTTCGATACCAACGACATGCGCTATTTCAACGGCCGCGGATTGTCCCTTGCCGAAGATTTTGCGCGCTATTGCATCGATGCCTATGACTGGCTGTACGAGGAAGGCGCCACGACGCCGCGTATGATGACTATCGGACTGCACACGCGGATCATCGGCCGGCCGGGCCGCATTGGCGGACTCAAGCTTTTCCTCGATCATGTCACTAACAAGGGTGGCGCATGGTTCGCCCGCCGCGACCAGATCGCGCACCATTGGCGCGGTCTCGCCGGGCTCCCCGCCTTTTCCGGAACGCCGTGACGCAGGACGGAGACGCAATGTCGATCATCATCCGCAACGCCCGCGTCCTCACGCTCGACGACCGCGACACCGAGTACCAGTCAGCCGACATCCTAATCGAGGGCGACACCATTGCCGCGATCGGTCCGGGCCTTGCGGAAATGCTTCCGGCCGAACGGCGTGCCGGCAAGCGCGAGATCGATGGCACCGGGCTGCTCGCGATGCCGGGGCTCATCAACGGCCATTTTCATTCACCCGGCAATCTGATGAACGGCGCGCTGGTCGACCGGCCGCTCGAATTATTCATGCTGTACGAAGTACCACCGCTTGCGCAGGAGCAGGACCTTGGCCGGCTCGGCTATGTCCAGACCCTACTCGGGGCCGTCGAAATGCTCAAGGGCGGGGTGACGTCGGTCCATGATGATCCATATTACAATCCGTGGCCGACGGAAGCTGCCATCGGCGCGTTGATGCGGGCCTATGCCGACAGCGGATTGCGCGCCACCGTCTCGATCAACCATCCCAACATTGAGGAATACGAACGCTACCCATTCCTGAAAGACATCCTGCCTTCGGAGGTCAAGAGCCGAATGAATGCAGCGCGGCGCTGGACCGCGGACGAAATTACAAGGCTGTATTTGTGGTTTTACGACACCTGGCATGGCGCAGCGAACGGACGCTTACGAGTCGCGGTCTCCAATTCCGCGCCACAACGCGTGACGGACGATTATTTCGCGGCATTGTCCGACTTCAGCAGATTGCGAGACCTTCCGTTCAACATTCACATGCTCGAAACAAAGCTGCAACGCGTGCTCGGCGAGGAAAAGTGGGGAAAGTCTCTCATCAGCCACGTCCACGATCTCGGCTTTCTCGACGAGCGGATGATGGTGATCCATGCGATCTGGACCGATGAAAAGGACATCGCGTTGCTGGCGGAGGCCGGATGCACGGTCGCGCATAATCCGCTCTGCAATCTGAAGCTCGGCAGCGGTGTCATGCCGTTCCGGAGGCTTCGCAATGCTGGCGTGCCGATCTGTCTCGGCAGCGATGAGCGCAACGTCGACGACACGATCAATCTCTGGAACGTCGCGAAAATGGCTGGCCTCATCCACAAGATCACGGAGCCCGATTACGAGACCTGGCCGACAGCCGCTGAAATCCTGACATGCCTGACGCGCAACGGCGCGCGCGGCATGCGGCTCGATCACAGCGTTGGCACTCTGGCGCCGGGCTTTGCCGCGGACCTGATTCTCATCGATCTCAACACGCTCGCGTTTACGCCGCTCAACGATCTCCGGCGGCAGCTCGTGTTCTGCGAGAACGGCTCCTCGTTAGTCATGACTATCGTTGCCGGCCGCGTGGTCGTCGAGCATGGCAAAGTGCTCAACGTCGACGAAGAAGCACTGAAGGCCGAAGTGCGAAGTCTCTTTCCCGTCTTCCAAGGGACTTTGCGGCAAACCGACGCCGCCGCCCGCGAACTCGCGCCATATTATAGAGAAGCCTATCTCAAGGCCGCTGAACGCGATGTTGGCATGAATCGTTGGGTCAGCGGTTCCTTCAGGTGAATTTAAGTAGACGTCGACTATGCCAACGCGTGGCACGAAGGGGCATGGGACCGGATTCGACTTCTGGCGCAGCCGGTGGGAGACCGGTTCGCGGATTCAGTACGCTTCCACGCTCGATACGAACCCGTCTCTCCTCACAATTTGCGCTCGATCCGCTTCAAGAGCGATAGATTCGAACCTGTCGCTACGCCAAACAATCCGAAACACTTTGGAACAGTATTCTCGAGGGTCAGAGACAAGGCGCGGAATCGCGGGAGCTTCGACGAAGTAAGCCTCCGCAGCGACTCTGCTGGCAACGAAACAGGCCGCATTCGCGGTGGAGTGGCCGGGGACCAGGAAAATTTGCGAGGAAATTCTAGTGTGCTAGGCGCACAAGGATTCGAACCTTGGACCCGCTGATTAAGAGACTGCAGTTTGACGTGTTACCACAGATACTTAGGTGTAAAAAGGCGCCAAGAGGTCTATTTGATATCAATTGGTTATACGCGGATTGTAAAAGGCGCCATCTTGCGCAAGCGCACCTGCGACCAAGCTATTATAAGCCAGCATCTAATCTAAAAGATCCAGACGAATGCGTAAACTTGCCCTCCTTTGTGTGTTCTAGATCGCGCCCCCTTAAAACGTTGGCAAACGTTGGCTCGGCAAGCGCCGCAAATGCGCGATTGCGATGAACAGACGAAACCGGCGTCCCTCAAACCGATGAGAGAGGTCTAGGCCAAGGAACAACGATGAGATCTCGTGGGTGCAGAGGACGGCTCAAGTTTCGGACCTTCGGTTTACGAAACCGCTGCTCTACCGCTGAGCTAAGCCGGCTAATCCTGATTTCTCAGTGAGATAGCAAAAGCGCCCGGTTCGTCAAAGGGGCTTTTTCTACCGCTTTTCTACCATTTCGGTGGCACCTCGCCGGATTTTGTCTCCGATCTGTTCCTAGCCGCCTTGGCTTCAAGCTCCCGCTCCTTGGCCTGCATCCACAGCCGAAGGAGCCGGATGACACGAATTTCCCGACGAGACTCGGGCAGGACCGAACCCACATAGATGAGGTTCGCTGTTGCCAAGGCAAAAAGTACAAAGAACGCCTTTGGAGCGCTCAGATAACGCATCACGTAGAGCAGCCAAAGGCCAAATACCAAGTTTGCCGCGATGAGCAGAAAGCGGAACACGCGCACTTTTCTGAACGCTTCCATGTTGGTGTTTAGGATGCCACCGTCGGCTGTAAAACGCTCTTTAGGGCCGCGTCAACTTTGGCGACCGCCTCATCCTGCATCCCGGGCAGCACATGGCTGTAAAGGTCGAGGGTGATTCCTATTTTCGTATGGCCCAGCCGTTCGGATGCGATCTTCGGATGGACGCCTTGCTGCAGCAACAGCGTGGCATGGGTGTGCCGTAGATCGTGAAACCGGATGTGGGGCAGGCTTGTGCCTCGGATAATCAGGCTCCAGCGGTGGGTGAGGTTGTTCGGCTGATGCGGGCTACCATCAGCCTGGGTGCAAACGAACGTCTCGTCAGACGGCCGCATGCCGAGCTTTAGAAACTCTTGGGCCTGCTTAAGCCGCCATGCCTTCAATTCGTCGATAATGGTCGAGCCGAGCGCGATGCTGCGACCCTTGCCGGTCTTGGGCTCCTTGTAACGCACTACGCTGCCCGTTTGCTCTGCGCTCTCGACTACGGATAGCTTGCCGGTGGTCAGGTCAACGTTGCGCCAGCGCAGGCCGGCAATCTCGCCACGCCGCATGCCACAGAGCAGGGCAAGCATGGCGGGGATAAACAAGCGGGATGGCCTTACAGCTTCGATCGCCTGAGCGGTCTGCTGTAGGTCGAAAGTCATCATCGGTTTTTTCTCGACCTTGGGCGGCCGGACGGCATCGCACGGATTGCGGGCCAGCAGGCTCCACTCGACCGCTTGTGCTAATGCGCCCTTCAGGATCGTGTGCATGTGATGGACGGTGCGAGGCGACAGGCCGCCGGTGCCGTGCTTCCTGCGACCGCTCGTCAATGCCTCGGTATAGGCAGCCGAGATTTGCGGCGGTATGAGCTTCGACAGGATGACGGTTCCGATGCGGGGACCGATAGTTTTGCGGCAAACCTCGGTATAGCGCTGGTGGGTCTTGGGACTGACGTTTGGCTTCACGGTATCGAGCCAGCGGTCCAGATAGTCGGCGACACTAATCTTCTTCGCATCGATCAGGATGCCGCCCTCAAGCTCAGTCAACTTTGTGCGGAGGAAGGTCTGCGCTTCGGCCTTGTTCTTGGCACCATCGGCCTTGAACCATTTGCGCTTGCGTTTGGCCTTGCCGGTGACGGGATTAATGGTGCTCGTCTCGACGATGGCGAAATAGGTCGCGCCTTTCTTTACGATCGAGCCCTTCATTTGTCGGCGTCCTTTTTTCCCGATGGAATTGGTGCCAGATATTCATCACGTCCCGCACGGGCCTGTTCAAACCAGCTCGCCATCGTCTCTTCAAGATGGGGGCTTTGGCCCTGGGCGATCCCAAGTCGCGACCTGATCTGCGCTAGCCGATAAAAGGGCGAACCGCGCGGGGCGGTTAAATCACGTGGCAGTGGCGGACTAAGAGTCAGGACAGCGATAATTTGGCGCCCGATCATTTTGCCGAGTTGCTCGGACGACATCGCCTTTAGTTGATCGGTCACCTTGGGCCACATCTCCAACACAGCCGGTGGAACATCAGGATTTTTAGATGGGGGCGAGAGGCTTTCCAATATTACGGCCATTGCGGATTTAAACATGGCGAACTGATTGGGAGTTGAAAGCCAGTCGGGACCGAGATGCCAGACGACCTGACGGGCGAGATACAAGAGGTCCTCCATACCCGCGTCGCGTTCGTCCAAAAGAGAAATCGCATCGGTCAACAGTCCTTCCACTGCTCGTGCGATGTTTCCGCCAGTGTTCTCATTCGCGATGCTTTGAATTCGGCCTCTCAACTCGGGCGTAAGCCGCGTTGAAAAAACCTCTGATCTTTTTCGACCGGTTGCCTTTCGGCCGGCGCGCTTACTCTTGGCCAATTCAGTCTCCCATAAAAACGGCTTTCATTCGAAAGCCTACTGGCTTGCACCGCGTGGGTCAACACGTATAATTTGATCATCAGAGCAGCAAACATAGGAGTCGGGACGGATGGCACGGAAGCCGAGGGGGGCTGCAAAGCCCTCAGAGATGACAACGGAGGAAGCGGTGCGCATGTGCCGCGAGCACGTGACGGTGCCGTTGTGGCCGCACACCGGCAAAGCCTTAGGCTGGTCGCGCGACAAGACCTACACAGCAGCTCGTGACGGAGAGATCGGAGGTCTTATTGAAATGGGCGGCTCGAAACGGGTTGCGACCGCCTGGCTTCGCCGAGTTCTGGGCCTTGATGGACAGGTGGCAGCATGACTCTGATCGGCTCCACCAGCGGGCCTCCCGGCTTCGACTACTCAGCACTTGCTGAGGAGAACGCGGCACTTGTCCGCGACGTCGCGACCAGGGTGCGAGCGCATCAGCGACGGACTTCTGCTGAGATTATTGAAGTCGGCGCGGATTTGGCCCGCGTCAAAGAGCGGCTCGATCATGGGCAATTCGGGCGATGGCTCGACGCCGAATTCGGTTGGACGATCCGCACCGCGCAGAACTACATGCGAGCCGCCGAGGTCTTCGGGCTCAAATGCGAAACCGTTTCGCATCTCCCGCCGAAGGCGATCTACATGTTGTCGTCAAAGTCAGTGCCGGAAGCCATCGTTGGCGAAGTGGTCGGCAAGATCGAGAATGGCGAGCCCATCGATCTGGACGCGGTGACCGACCAGGTGCGGAAGGCAAGTGCCGAACGTTCCGAAGCCAAGCGCAAAGCGCGCCTCAAAGAGGTGAGTGCCCGCACGCGGAAGCGCCGGGAAAAGGAACAGCGTGAGTGGGAGCACCGGGAGGCCAAGAGGCAGTCCGAAGCTGAAGCTGCCGCACGCAATCTCGTCGCAACGTATGGCCTGGATGCGGTTCTGAGGATCGCCGAGGTGGTCGATAAGTGGGACGTACAAAAGGCACTGCGGAAGATCACAGCGGAGAGCTTGCCGCCGCCCGCCCTCGTTAAAACAATCGCCGACGGAGCGGAGACAATGTCGGCTCATTGCTAGTTCTGAGTTCACTGCTGATCACGCTCGCACGCTTTCGCTGAAAGCGGGCAGGGATCGCTCACGTTTGGAAACGAAAAACCCGCCAAGCAGGTGCGAACTGCGAAGCGGGCTTAAGAGGAAAGGCATTGTAATTGACAACGGAATCTATAGCGACTCCGCGCTGGCGGGGCAAGCCCCAATCAAACAAATATCATGCTCCCGCTTGCACTGTCGATGCGGTGATGTACGAACTCAGGACTTACGGGCTAGCAGCGCTCGCCGGTCCGAACTGTCAGCAGCGTCTCGCCGAGCTGTCGCCGGCGCAGGTTTGCGATGTGATCGAGCGGCTCGACCGGTTGCGTTCGCAGTATCCGGCCATCACTGACACGCTGATCCTTACGCTGGGTGACCTCCATGACGGTCACTAAAGAAACGGCTGCAGCTATCATCGCGCGCATCAAACGCGAACGTGACGGTGCCGCGCAGATTGCGCCATTTAATAAGGCGAGCGACAAGCGAGATGAGAGCAGCGCGCCGCAGTCGGAGTCCGGCGGTGACGAAACCGAGCGTCTGGCCGCGCTGTCCCCCATCGAGTACGACGTCGAGCGCGAAGACGCAGCCAAACGGCTCGGTATCCGGGTCACCACGCTGGACAAGATGGTCAATGACCGACGTCGTGCAGAAAAGCAGGACGATAGCGGCCAAGGCCGCGCAATAAAGATTCCGGACCTGGAGCCCTGGCCCGAGCCGGTTGACGGCGGTGAGCTTGCGACGATGCTGTCGAATGCCATTCGGCAATACGTGGTGATTGATGCGACGCAGGCCGACGCAATCGCGCTATGGCTTCAACACAGCTGGACGGTGAACCATTTCCAGATATCGCCCCGGCTGGCGTTCTACTCGCCGACGATGGGATGCGGCAAGACTACGGCGCTAAGTGTTATCTCAAAGCTCGCCCGTCGCGCGATGCTCGCAATCAGCATTTCGCCGGCCGCCGTTTTCCGCGTGATGGAGTCGGTGCAGCCGACGCTCATCATCGACGAGCTTAAGAAGTTTCTCGAAACCGGTTCCGAAATGCATGGGTTGCTCAATGCCGGACACGGTAAGGGCATGGATGTCGTTCGCGTTCTCGGTGACCAACTTGAGTTGCGGACGTTCAAGGTTTTCGGTGCTGTCGCTGTCGGCACCCTCGGTTCACTTCCCGATGACCTGCAAGACCGCGCGATCGTCATCAAGATGCAGCGGAAGCTTGCCAGCGATACCGTCGCGCAATTCCGGGATGACCGCGCCGACCACTTGCTGGTGCTGGCGCGGAAATGCGCAAGGTGGGCGGCGGACAATGGCAGCAAGGTTGCCGATGTCGATCCGGACATGCCGGGTCTGGCGAACCGGGCGGCGGACAATTGGCGGCCGCTGTTCGCCATCGCTCAGGTTAATGGCGGTGGCTGGCCCGGCAGGGTGATTGCCGCAGCAAAGGCGCTCGCCGGCACCGGCGGCGAATCCATTGGGGAGACGCTGCTGGTTGACCTCCAGCACGTCTTCGAAGAAGCGAAGGCGACCGAGATGCACTCGGCTGCCATCTGCGATGCGCTTCACAAGCTTGAGGGGCGGCCCTGGGTAGAGTTCGGCAAAGCGGGCCGGCCTATTACGCAGAATCAGTTGGCGCGACTCCTGAAGCCCTTCGGTGTCATTCCGGACCGACTGGGCTCTGGTGAGAACCGGGCTCGCGGCTATCTGCTCACTACTCTGGACCCCCTCTTCGGCCGGTATCGGTTAGGGGGGGATTCACAACCGTCCAACCGTCCAAAACGCGATGAAATAACGACTTCTGGCGATTTCGAACCGTCCCAAACCCAACCGTCTGGGACGGTTGCGAAGTGTGAGAAACCCAATAACGACGGGGTTTTGGACACTTGGACGGTTGCAAATGGGGGTTCTACCGAAGCGGATGATGAAGACCCCGCCGATTGGTCCGAGGCCCGGCTCAATACCGAGATGCCGCTGCCGCCGGACGACTTCCCTGAGATGCCGGAGAACCAGAAGCGGGTGCGCGCATGAGCGATCTTAGGAGAGCCGCCGCGTCGCTTCTGCTCAATCACCTCGCGAAGGGCATCGATGAACGCAGCGCCGAATTGCGCCGGCAGATTCGGGAGCACGAGTCCCGTCACCGGCCGGCGGCGTTGCGCCCGCTGCCGTACAGTCATGAGATGGGGCCGACCGGCAATCCCAAAACGTTCGGCATCGTCGGCGGTGGCAACAAGAGCGGCGGCGCTTCGCCTGGGGTTCATACGCGCGCAAGCGCCAAGAAGAATGGTCGTCTGCCTGCTGCGTATTGGGACCCGGCAGTCGCTGACCAGAACCGGCATTTTGATGCCCTGCGGAAGCAGCGCAGCCGGATCAAAGCCAATGGCGGCAAACGCAAGCCTCCACATCGGCCCCGCACTATCACGGCCGAACAAGAGCAACGGGTCCGTGATCTGCTGACCGCTGGCGTTGGCATCAACAAGGCGGCGAAGACTGTCGGCATCGGCATCAGTGGCGTGCAGCGCATCAAGCGCGAGATGGCGGACCCCATACCGCAACACGTCCGCCTTACCAATGAGGGCAAGATAACACTGGCCCCCATACCGCAAGTCGTCCGTCTTACTAATGAGGAACCAGCATCAATCGAATCTGACGCATCCACCAACGAGGAGGAGCTGACGTGACACATAAAGAACTCAACGATTTAACGAAGGCAATCGCGGACGTGCTGCCGATCTATCTTGCGTGGGAGATGCGTCCGCTGGAGCGCGAGATTTCCGATCTAAAAAGCCAAGTCGCCTACCTGCGGGGCAAGCGCGAAGGGGCAACGGCCTAATGGCGTCCAACATCACAGTATCGGACCTCGTCATTGCGCCTGGCATCCAGAGCAACTTTGCTCAATGGTCGGTCGATGATCCGAACATCAACGGCTTGCCCTATTTGAAGTTTGCCGCCGCAGAGCTATGGGCCGCCACGAGCAACGACCGCAGCACCGCGACAAAGGTCGCCGAAGGCGTAACGTCGGCGAGTTACGTCTACACCGGCCTCGATTCGCGTTTTCATTGGATAAGGGCTCGCGATGTCGAGGGCTCTGTCGGTGACTGGTATCCTTCATCAGCAACCGCCGGGATTGTCGCAGACGGCGTTTGGCAGAACTTCACCCCGACCATCACGCCCTCCAGTGGCAGTTTCACGGATGCGGCGCTGATATCTGCGCGATACTTTCGGCTGGGGCCGAACGTAACGTTCGCGATTGCATTCGACATCAACACGGCGGGGACGGCCTCGGGCTATCTATCCTTCACACTGCCGGTCAGCACGGGCTCTTTAGAGTATCCGGTGTCCGGCATGCGAACTCTCATCTCGTACTACTCAGAGGCGCTTGCAGGTTATGTGTCGGGTTCGTCTGGCCGACTGTACGGCGCGATGTTGGGCAGCAGTCCGAACGTCAACAACGATGCCATCCTGAGATGGGGCGGCACCTATGAGGCGGCAAGCTGATCGGCAGCCGCCCTTCTTATTCAACGAAAAGGATTCGATGACATGCATGACTTACGGAATCAGATTGCGACTCTCGCCAAGACCTTCCAGCCGGACCCACGGCTTGACGAGCCAGTGATGGCCGCACGCGATGCGGCACGAGAAGCACGGACAGCGCTCGAACAGGCGAAGGCTAGGCTCGACCAGGCTGCACGCAACTACAGGCCCGGTGACGATCGGTCTGCGCTTGACGCTGCGGAACGCGAAGTCGAACGGTCGCAGGCCAAGGTCCGCACACGGCTTGAACAGACCGTAAAGGCGACAGCGGAGCGAGAGGCCAAGTACCAGCGGGCTGCGTTGGCTGCATTCGACAAAGCCCGCCCGGTGATCACTGAATTGGTCGAGGCCATGAGCGAACTGTCGGAGGCGTTGCGTCCGCTGCAGGAATTCGCTGGGCAGCGTGACATCTCGGGTATCCGCGCCACTGCACACGTACCAGCGTTCCAGGCTGGCGTAGATGCGCTGCGCGGCATGGCGCGGCACTAACTGCGCCCGACTTGCCGACGGCGGGTCATTGATGTGCGGACCCGTCGTCGGTCTTTTACCCCAAGGGGGGGGGGTAGGTCGCGATCTCTGGAGCAAAAAGGGTTTTGAAGCGGGGGATTTCGGACCTCTCACAAAAATAACTGTCTGGAAAAAACTCGATGGCAAAGCAGCAGGTTCTAAAACCGCCCAAGCACTTGGGCCAAGAGTCGGCGGCGTGGTGGGCTGAGGTCGTGCGCACGTATGCGCTGGAGTCGCATCATCTGAAGCTTCTCTCGCTGGCTGCGGAATCCTGGGACCGATACTGCGGCGCGCGTGACCGGCTGGCGACCGAGGGCGTGACCGTTGACGGCCGCGAGGGCGGAATGCGCCCGCACCCCTGTATTGCGATTGAACGAGACGCCCGCGCTGCCTTTGCGGCGCTGATCAAACAACTTGGCCTCGATGACGTCGGCGTTCCGGATCGGAGCCCCGGCCGGCCGGCCCGACCACTTGGAGTTACACATGTCTAAGCCGAGAAAATTGTCCGGTGTTCACGGCGTGTCGCCTGAGATGCGCGCGAAGGTCAATCGATTGATCGAGCTTGAAGAGGCGCATCACCAAGCCATTCGCGAAGGTGGCGATCAACCCTTCTACAGCGACGGCCGACATCAGGAGCTTGTCGATTTATTGCCTGAGGTTCATCGGGCATTCGGCCTGAAGCTCTGGGAGGACACGCACACGCAACTCCTCGCGATCCGCGACGGCTTCGATGAGGCGTGATGTTGGGCGACCCAGGCAGGGGGGCTGAAAAGTCTAGGAAGGGGGGCGTTACCACCCCGGTATGTCGCACGCGGAGATTTTTTGTGCCGCGTTGATTTCTGACACGCAAAACAGGGACTTTTGAAGATGACCGATACAATCGCCGATCTGGCGAAAACCAAAATAACATTGAAGGGGGCATACTATGAGTGATCCAACAAAAAACATCGGCCCCTGGCGTGCCGTGCATAACCACATTATGCGCGCCTTTGACTTTTGCGCCTTTCATTCGGCCCGCCTTGCGGCTGTTGAAAACCGACTTGCCGCTCTTGATGGCGGCCACGGCAAAGACGACGCGTGCCGCGCCGCGCTGGATGCGGCCAATGTGAAGCGTCTGCAGTCAGGCGGGAAGCCGCTGAATTTTGAGGCGGAGGCGCAATGACAATCTCAACAATCGCCGAGCTTGCGCAGCAAGCCGGCGCGGAACTGCAACCGCCGCTGGCCAAGACCGAGTTGATTGGATTCCGGCTTCGACCCGATGGCGGTCTGACCGTCATGCTTGCGAGTGGCGAGACATTGCGAGCGGCGGGCCATGATGAGCTGCCGCCCGAATGGCGCGAACGCAACAAGCGAATGATCGCATCGCTGCGTCGTGTCGTGCCGGGCGGCCGGATTGAAACGGGAGTGAATTACCTGCGCCGGCAAACCGAGCTGGCGGAAGGCGTGTTTGGCATTTCGTACACGGAGGCAGGACGGTGAGTGCAGAATTAAAGCCAACAGATGAATTGGTTTCGGAAACGGTCGCGTGGCTCATTGAGGCACAACTTCTCTATTCCAATCGGATCGCTGCGATTGAAAACAGGCTGGCGAAGCTGGATAAGCAAGGCGGTTCGGCGGAAGCGTGCAGAGCCGCCCTGCAGGCAGTGAATGCTAAGTGTGTTGCTGCTGGGCAAAAACCACTCGGTTATAAGATCGTTGATAACGGCATTGGGGCGCCGCACCTCAAATGGGCGCGCGAATGATTGAAATTCGCGGGTACGCGGTCCCCTTCGACCGCACTCGTCACATTGCATCCGCCGGCCATGTCGAGGTCTTTGACCACGACGCCTTTGCGGACATGATCGGGCGCAGCGTCCCGCTGGTCTGGGACAGCCACGACGACGGCGCACCCGAACTCGGAACGGCCACGCTGTTCGCCGATGATTACGGCCTGGCATTCTTTGCAGCCGTGGACATGGAGCGCCATCGCGGCCGGATCGCTGCGATGACGCGCAAGCAAGGCCCGGCCGACCAATGCTCAATCGGCGGGTTGCGCATCCTGTCCGACCGCTCGGACGTGGTGAGGGGCATTGCGTGCCAGCGGATCACGAAGGCGTCGATCGATCACATCGCGATTGTGGACGATGCCGCATATGGCAAAGCGACGGCGGCCTGGCCGACCCATGACTCGCTCGATCATGCACCGTGGCGGATTCAGGAACTCGCGGCGCGCTGGGACAAGGCGCACGCACTGTATCAGCTCGAATCCCGCCGTGCGTGGCTCGTTGCTACCGCAGATTCGATAGCGGCGCGGGTCGAAGGCCCGGGCGGCGAACTTTCGGACAAACAATTGAAACTCGTGAAATCGACGGCTGCGCTGGTCGCGGCGGTAGACAAGCAGATTGCAGAATTGAGGGCGGCTTAGATTATGAATTGCGGCACCGTTAAACACTGGAATCTAGACAGAGGCTTTGGCTTCCTCGTACCCGACGACGGCAGCCCCGACGTGTTCGTTCACGTACGGCAGATTGCCGACACCGGCCACGACTTCCTTGAGGTCGGCGCCCGCGTTGAGTTTGAAGTTGGCCCCGACTCGCGACGTAGCGGCAAGACCGAGGCGCGCAACGTGAGGGTGCTCTGACATGGGGCAAGCGCTGGCATGGCAACACGTACAGACGCCGGAGGGCGGGTGTTCGTTCGCACGGTGCGGCGAGTCCCTAATCGTCCGCTCTGCGGCTGGACAGCGGACCGCGCCTCTTGCGGGTGCATGCCCGGAGACGGTGGCCCGCGAAATTGCGCGGGAGCTGGCGGCCGACGCGGTGATTGCTTGAGATGAAAAAGCATCGACCAAAACCACGGAAGCCGAAGCGGCGTTCGGCACCGGCGGTGCAGCCTGGCGTTCCGTTGGACGGCCCCGGTTTTTACCACGGCGGGAGACCCGGCCTTCCGGTTGGCGGGTACATCCTTCCGGCAGCCGAGACCAATTCGGTACAGCATTCGCTGATTGATCAGCTTGAAGATGTAGGCAATCCGGAGGCTTACGACCCGGCGGTCGCTTACGTCACCACCGACTTGGATTGGGCGACGTGTTTCGCCGCCTATCATCCTTCTTCGCGGGGGCAGGTTTACGAGGTCGAACCCGAAGGCGACATCATCAGGGACCGCGACATTGATCCAGAGCCGGGCCAGCCGCTCTTCTGCGATTTCTCGTATCGCTGCACGAGGGCGCGGATCGTCCGTGTTGTGAAAATTCCGTTTTGGAAAACGCAAACGCTTCGCTCCCGCGCGAGGAACGGTGTGCTCTCCAAGTATGGACCGCACGGCATATTTGCCGATTGGGTATGGCTGCAGGAAAACGGGGACGCGCGATGACAACGCGCCGACTTGAACGCATCGGATCGATGACGCTGATTGCCGCCATGATTCTGGTGGCGGCTGTATGCGTGGCGACGTTTGGGAATTGAGCATTCGCACTTGAAACGCTTGGTTTCCGCTGAGGCGCTACTTGTGTTGGGGAAAACGGGACCAGACCGATGAATGAAACGCGAGATGAAAATAAAAGCCGCGATGTTGGCTCCGAATTTGAGATTGATCTCACGCCGGAGATGATCGAGGCGGGCGCGGAGGCTATTTCGAGTCGGGTCGGCGGCTGTGATCTTGGCGGCCACTTTTCTGCCGAACGGTTGGCAATAGAGGTCTATCGGGCCATGGCAACCAATCGGAGTTAGCGCGCCGCCGACCAGAAAGCGAAAGCGATATCTCGCCCGCAAACATTTTGATGGCGTTGAAGTAGCTTTCGTACCACTCAAATTCGGCCAGAATGTCTTTGCCACCGAGTTTCGCGGCGTTTGGGTTTCGGTAGTCTGTGAGCGCAAAAAACTCGGTGGCTCCGAAATCCTCGGAGTAGCCAAAGACTGGTGCATGTATGGCGCTGTTGCGCCCTTCTGCCAGGGCGTTCACTTTCTTCAGCATCCACAAGAGGTCTTCTTTCGCTTTCGGGAAATCGTTGGTGAAGTTTTCGTCGCTGGTGGCAGCGGTGACAGCTGCCTCTAAGAGGTCTCGCTGTGTTCTGTCGCTCTTTAGAGCGTGCCAGATGCCTAACCCCGTCGCGTCGTCGAGACCTGTGATTCCGCAGAACAATATACCGAGTTGCTCTTGCATATGGTTCCAAGCGTGACCAACCTTGCCAAGGGCAAGCTGGTACGGCTCCAGAGCCTTCCGTTCGAACGCCCTGATCTCTTCTTTAGTGCGTTTTGCCATGGAGCAAATAACCCGACGACAAATTCAGCGATGCGGAAACTCAGAAGCGCTTTGAGGCTGCATTGCGCGGCACACGGATAGTTGGCGCGAATAACCGATTGCGTTTCAACCCTTATTTAGGACCGCGCCCGCGCCGGGGTTGGAGGTTCTGAGGGGTGCGCTTATCCCGTACCGGCGGGGTCTCACGCGCGGAATTCTTCCTGCGTTTGATTTCCCGGCGGCGCACTGAGCGCAGTTTTGCGCCAGTCCCGCCCTTTGCCGTTCCAGCGAACGGAAGCGAAAATGTCTCCGGTCCTTCACTGGAGCCTCTAACGACCCCGCCCTGTAGTAGAAAAGGATAGCCTAGCGCGTGCGTTTTGCAACCAGAGGGGCATTCCGGGCCTTGCCGGATTCCGCGAACACGTCTAGCCTTGCCGGGCCTTCGGAGAAGGCGGCCGAGGAACGGGCGGCAACCCGTAGCCCCGGCCTGACCCACATCGCAGGAGCAACTGCTATGCAGGCTAGCGCCAATATAGACTCGAAATCCGCCAAAGCATCACTTACCCGCCGGGCCGCCTTGAGCGGCCTGGCGGTGCTGGCCGTCCCGACAACGGCGGCGGCTTTATGCGTTGCGCCGGGCTCTGAGGGGCCGGACCCGATCTTTGAAGTGATCGAGCGGCACCGCGCTGCTTTCATGGCGCGGTTGATCGCAAGTGCTGTTTACAGCGAAACCCCGACTTTCGGTCCTGACTACGACGAGGCGACCTGCGAAGCGTGCATGGCGGCTGACAGCGAAGGCGTGGCGCGTGATCGGGAAGCCGCCCTGGCTCTGACGACGACAAGGCCGACGACGCGCGAAGGTGTGACGGCGCTTCTTGCGTATGTCGATGCCTTCAATAACCGCGCTATCAAGCTGCCGCACATGCCGGATGATTGGTATTCCTGCCCATTTATGTGGCCTTGCGTTCCATGGGAAGATGTTGACGCGTTCGCGCATCTGGTCGTTGGCAACGCCGCTGCAGCGCTTCGTGATTTGGAGGCGCGGTCATGAGCAAGAAAGAAAAGTCAGAGCACAAGCTGATCGCGGCCTGTATGCGATATGCCGCCAACGTCGCGGCGATCCATGCCGCCTTCAATGTCGATCCGGATGGCAACTCCAAGAATGCGGAGCGGATGACCGACCGGATGTCGGAGGAAATGGAGGAAGACCTTCGGGCGATGGCAAAGCATAAGGCTGCCACCTGCCATGGCCTGCTCGCGTTCTCTAAGGCCATGAAGGCAATGATCGATGCAGAGGTGAGCGGCGGCTTCTCGGAGGCCGAAGTCGATGCGCTCTACGCCTTCGCGGAGAATGTAACTGCCATCACTTCTGAAGAGCGGAACGCGGCATTTGCTGAGGCCTGTGAGCGGGAAAAGCAAGAACGGCTGGCCGCATGACCGTGCGCGTTCCGAATGTTGTCCAAACCTCGAACATCAAGGAGGCCCGGGCGCGTCCCGGGCTTCTCCGCATCATGCTGGCGCGGCTCTGCTTACGGCTATCGACCCGGCTGGCCGATTGCGCCGTGCGGCTGATGGGGCTCTGAGGGCTGAAATCGAAGCCCTCCGGCGTTTGGGGTCTGTTAACTCGGAAGGGTTACCCTCGGTACGTCTCAAGCTACATGCGGGCTTGGAGACATGGTGCTTTGCGTAGGGCTCGGCCGGCGCCCCCGGCCGGGCCTTTCCCGTGAACTACGCCCCAGCGGGAGTTCGCGATTAACGCAGCGCCGGCTGAGGCTGAAGTGATCACGATCAAGTCCCGCGACCGCCGCAAGTCGATGCCCAAACGAAGCGTTGTGGTCAACGGACGGAAATCGTCGGTTTCACTTGAAGACGAATTCTGGGCTGAGATCGTGGCTATCGCTGCCGCACGCGGGATGCCGGTCGGCAAACTGATATCTGAGCTTGATAGCCAGCGGCGGACTTCAAACCTCTCCAGCGCGATACGGACCTTCGTCCTTCGACAATATTACAATTTCGACGAACCGGCCTAACTGACAATGGTCGCGTCAACGCGGGTGATAGGCCGCAGAAATTTTCCCGGCCATGCTGCTCACCGCGCGTCCATATTTGCCGTTATGGGCGAGGATGTCCCAGCTTGCGAGCACGATAACAGCCACGAAGAAAGCAACAATGAGTCGCATGCTCTCACGCTAACATTTAGACCCGCTCACTAGCCTGTGTGCCACCTTGTCCCAAGTGAACTTGAGCAAGCAGAATGCGCACCAGTAGCCCTTGATAAAGACGCTGGACGGGTCCGCGCGCGTCAACAGCGTCAACTGAGTTCCGCAGTGAGGACACGGCGGTGGCCAGTTGGGGTTACTCTCCACAATAGGGGGCATTGGGCTCAGCCGTGATGAGGAGAACCCGCTCTCACGGAAATGCGGTTGAAACCGTGAGAGCGGGCTGACGGCAATTAGGTAAGAGCCGTCGTTTCGCGAATTTGCCGCAATCCGTTTAATGAAACGTTCAGAAAATTTGGCGCGGCGCCTTCGCTGTGCACGGTCGATCTAGGTTATGGCGTCGTGGCAAATTAAATCAGTCCACTCGCTTCGGGGCGACGACCGATAATGCTCCCGCAACCAAGCCAACAAGGCCGCACAGGAAACCAAAAGCTTTGACTTGTTGCCAAGGGCCGACAAATGGAATGGCGGCGGCGAGGATAAAGCAGGTGACAGAAATAATCCCCGCAACATTGCCAAGTTTCATTGTCGCCCACCACCCGCAAGAGCAATCCAGGCACTAATCGAGAAGTCTATTTGCTTCCCACCCCGAGCATTAAGCGTTGCAAGCGTGCCGCGCGATGGCCTTCGTGGACGCGGCAAGGGTCAGCGTTCTCGCGCGGCGTTCGGCGCGAGAGTGCTGATTGAACGCACCTGTCAGCGTTGACAGTTGTCGCCGTGAAGCCGACCGGACATAGCGAGAGGAGTGCTTTTAACGAACTAGCTTCAGTTGAGGCTTTGACGGTTCGGTACTCCCGCCCGACTGGTGGACCACCGTCGCCGCGCTGTGAACCGCCATCTCCAAGCAGTGCGCCGTTGCATCAAGACCGTTCGTCTTGAGCAATGGGAGGAGGTCTTGTCCGATCTCGCAAATGTACTGCGCCAATTCCGCCCGTCTGTGAGGCATGAATTCGCTCCCGCTCGCTTCCGTCGCCGCAACTAACCTGTAACATATTACAGATTTGCAACGTTGTCCGTCGCAACCCCTGATTAAAACCACGCCGAATGCGTCAAATTACACAGTTGTGATCAAATCCGGTCTTTGTCATGGGAACTCAGCCTAAGGTGGAATGGGTTCTGCCCCGGCGCATTGTGAACCTCGTTGGGCAAGGGTGGGCTGGATGAATGAGGGGCCGTCGAAGGACAGAAGGCAGGAAGCGGCCCGAGAAATCCGGGCCACTCTGGTTGAACTGCTGCGCGTCGCCAGGTTTGGCGGGCTGAATGAGTCGGCCCAGCACCTTGAGAACGCCATTGCCGAAGCTGATCGGGCTATTGCAGGCGGACAGGCATCACCCGAGTCCAACAACAACTCATCGTGCCAGCAGAGCGACAAGTGAAGCGGCACCGAGGAGCCACAGGCTTATACTGAGCACTAGTTCTTGCTTTTCCGGGAGACGAAGGCCGAACGGACGTAACGCGGCGCTTGTCTATACCTAGATCATCAAAGTCCGACGTTGGACTTTTCCCGTGCGGTCCCCGCCCCTGGGTGGTGTCTGCGCATCGACCTATCCTCGTTCTTGCGATTGCTATTCACCCTAAGGTAGAATTGCTTCCGCCTGGAGGGCGCTATTCAGCCCGTTGGGGAGGATGTCGCATGGATGACCGGCTATCGAAGTCGGCGGGCAAGCAAGAAACAGCGAAAAAAATTCGGCCTACCTTGGTTGAACTGCTGCGCGTCGCCAGGTTGGGCAACCTGGATGAGACCGCCGAACACATTGAGAAGGCGATTTCGGAAGTTGATCGCGCAGTCGGAGATGCAAACAATGCATCGGGTGTAGCGCAAAAACTGAACCTTGAAATCAGGCCTGAGCAGCTCCAAGACATTTTTGGCTCCGCCATCCAGCGAGCGGTTCCTTCTAACGATGTGGAATGGGACAAAAGGGCGAAGCAACTCAGCACTAAAGTGAACAAGAAAGCGCAATGGTGGCGCAAGTTGTTCCGCTCGGGCGACGTGGATCGGGTCCGCGATGTGTACGAGAAGAAATGGACGCCGGAAGCGGCGCTGGCTCGATTCACGAAGCAAGCAGGCGATCTCGATCCGATCGTGTGGGGAGACAAGCGCTATTTCGGCTATAGCAGCGGCATCAAGCGGGTCCACCTGTTTGTGTTGATGCGCATAATCGAGACCCTAAGACCGGCGCGCGTTCTGGAAGTCGGCAGTGGAATGGGGCTCAATCTACTGATCCTGGCCGCACAATTTCCTGATATCAAATTTACAGGCATCGAGCTCACCTCGGCCGGGAATGAGATCGCGCAGACCTTTCGGGCTTCTCCAAAGCTGCCTGATCAATTGGCGGCGTTTTCCCCCCTGCCAATTGTGGACGATCAAGCGCATCGTGCGGTCAGCTTTTTTCAGGGCAGTGCCGCGCAACTTCCGTTCGAAAAGAACAGCTTTGATTTGGTCTATAGCATCCTGGCACTGGAACAGATGGAGGCAATTCGGGACGAGGTGTTTGGGCAGATCGCTGCAGTATGCTCGGGGCATGTCGCCATGTTCGAGCCCTTTGGCGACTGGAACATGAGCCCCATGCGACAGCATCTGATTGCCTCAAGAAAGTTCTTCGCAGCGAAAATTGCCGATCTGCCGCGCTACGGTTTTGAACCGGTTTTCGCTTCCGAGGATATGCCTAGCAAACTCTCATTTGGCGTCGGGGTGGTGGTTGCGCGCCGCGTCCTGCAAACCTCAGGCGAAAAACATGCAATGACGCTAGTAGATGCAGGCCGTTAAGCGATCTGAGGGATCGATCGTCGCTCGACAAAAACACATAACCAAAAGAACGAAGCGTATGCCCACCACCAGTCGCGCTGGCCCATGCCGGCTGACGTGCGACCATAGATGCGGCCGACCTTCCTGCCGGTATTGACCAGCACCACGTCGAAGTCGTCAGCCGACCACGGGCCGCCGGTGCGGTTCTCATTGGCAGGGAGGGAGCTTGAGTGCTTCTACCATTTTTCTACCGAACTAAAGCAAACGGGTGCTGATCGGTGCCAATGGAGGGGAGGGGCAAACGCTCATTTCGCCAGCATTTACGCCATTTTTCAGCATGGGAGCCGATAGCAGCAAACAGCGTTGGACGAATTACAAAACCGCTGCTCTATCCGGCTGAGCTACGGGACCGCGCGAGGGCGATTCAGCACAGGATTTGCAGCTATGAACACCCGGAAATGGAATCGCACTTTGCAGGTTGTGCCCTCGTCGTGACGCTTCCCTTCGCGCCATGCCAGCGAGTGTATCGCGACCTTCCGGCCGATTAAGATTACGGCATTGCCCATAGCAGGCGCACCTTCCGCGTCTAGGCGGCTGGCATCCAAAGCAGTCGGTCCGATCGCGCTTCCTCGATTACCGACCGGAGCACCTTCTTCCGCTCGACCAAAGGAGCGAATGGAGAGTGATTCAGGTATCGTAATGTCGTCGCGTGTCCTGTAGCGTTCATTAATGGCCTTCAAGCGACCTGTAAACCGGGCGTGCAGAACCGGGTGTCGACTTCCAACCGTCGACGCCGCGACTATCCGTTGAACTCGCGCGCTCCAGACCTGCTTCAACGGGCTCCATTCCCAGGCCGCTCTGCATGTAGATATTCACAACGAAGATCGTAAGAAACATAAGAGCGACCAACAGGATTGCCGCAAACGACATGTCTGTGTGATGAACCAACACCGGCGGGACCCTCTTCGATGGCACATCAGCTCTCCACCGGGCCGCTCTCGGCATCGGCATGAATGGATTTTTGCGGCGTTTTCCCCGCGGCCCTTCGCAAACCTGCTCTGACATTGGAGCCACCGTTTTGCATTGAGGCCGCCGCCTCCCGTGAAATGGTCTGAAGCAATGTCGCGCTAAGCGACACGACGAGTTCCTTAAGGCGACGATTCTCGCGGATCAGCGATGGCCTACTCACTTCGTCCGGTCGATCCGACCACATTGCGCTCTCCTTGATCGAACAAGCGGAACCGTCGAACCAAAGTTCCGGTGGGTGAGCCACCGCAATCTTGTCACGACGCACTGATCGTCGCGCGCGGTGACGACAATGTAAATTGGTGACAAATACGCATGCGTCCTACGTAATTCGCAGGCAGCCCCCATCTCCGTTGCAACGTTATCGGGGTGGTTGGCCCCACCATGTCCTGCCTCTCGCCGCAAGTCGTTTGAACGTGACGAATTGAGCAATATTGAGCAGACAAGCGTCCTGAGTTTCGATATTGGCCGGCGGCACCTAGAGGATATTGCTGATCTGATTTCAACGTACCGACGTAAGGTCTTCTCGCATCGATGTACGGCACCTGCACTCTCTCTTGTGATTCATCGATTTTCGTCTCATTCAATTCGAGCGCACTTGCCCCTTCCGCCCGCAATGCCATACTGCACAATTAAATAGCTGCAAGCCAATCCATGCGCCGCATCCTCGTCATTGACGATGACAGCTCCGTCGGAGCCGCGATCAAAGCGGTGCTGCTCAACAACGACTTTGCGGTAGTCCTCACGAACAACAGCCGGCTGGGGACCGACGCGTTCGACACAGACCCTTTCGACCTCGTGATGGTCGACATCTTCATGCCGGAGCCTGAAGGCCTCGAAACGGTCCGATACGTGCGAACGCGGGCGCCAACCATTCCGATCATAGCAATGTCCGGCTTTCGGTTTCGCAGCACCATCGTTCCCACATTCGACTTTCTTGAAATGGCGGCGGCACTCGGCGCAACCTGCTGCCTGCGCAAACCGTTCGCGCCTGAGCAGATGATGGCAGCAGTCAATTCCTGCATGGCCCCTGACTCTCGAGGCAGCCCCGCGGCAGCGCGGGAGCACACTTAGGAAACTGTTAACGAACGGGCACCACGGCTCTGCGGTGATCCTCAAACAGACGCTCCGGTGGAAATTCGCCGGTCTGAAGACCGGCCCTGATTGCGCAGGCGATCAGCCGGTTAAGATCATGCTTTATATCATTGATGGAGCTGGCGCCCCGGCGCTCAAGACCAATCGAATGCTCCAGCAAGGCTGCTAAATCGCCAGTTTCCGCGCATCCAAAGATGCCGCTAGCCCCCGCCAATCCGTGAGCGATATCCCTCACCTTGGCGAGCAACTCGGATGATGTGGAATTGCGATCGAGCATCGCTCGGCACCTTATCAGGACCGCGGTGTCGTCGCGCAGGCGCTGCAAGAAGACACCGCGCATCGCATCGAGGCTGAAATCGGCGCGGCCAAGATAGCTTCGCACCGTGCCTGCGAGGGTCATCGGATCGAACGGCTTGGAAATGACTCCGGCTGCTCCGAGTGAGCAGAGAAGATCCACCTCCCGGCTCTGTGTACGCGCGGTGACGAATACGACGGGAATGCGCGCGGTCCGGACATTGTCCCTCAGGGAAGCCAGCACGCTCGGGCCGTCCATATCCGGCATCATCACATCAAGAAGGATAAGGTCGGGCGACCACGACACCGCAATGTCCAGCGCGTCCACGCTGGAGCTGCAGCTTCGCGTCTCGAGCCCGACGTCAAGACCCAGCGAAGCCGCGACGACCTCCCGAATGTCGGGATCGTTTTCCACGTGCAGGATTCGATGAACAATCACACGACCTCCTGGATCCGATGCAGGGACCCAAGACCTGGACCGCGATGGGACCTGCCAGGTCCGAAATGTGGACGCCACATTGACGTCAGCTCGCACGCCAACGCCTGGACCTCCGCATGCTTTGCAGCCCCACGCGCTTTTTGCTTACGCCTTGAAAGTGCCAATCGCGATCCGGACCAGGTCCGCCGCGTTCTTCGCGCCGTATTTCTTCATGATATGCGCGCGATGCACTTCGAAGGTGCGCGTGCTGATCCCGAGCCGGTACCCGCCCTCCTTATTGGAGGCCCCGCCGGTGATGAGCGCAAGCACCTCTTGCTCGCGCGGAGTCAGGCAGAACTGATCGGTGTTGCGTGACAATGCTGCGATCGATGGATCTGCATCCGCTTCGCCTTTCGGCAGGAATGCGAAATGGCTTGCGGACTCTCCCGCGACCGGTCTTGCGGTCGCACAACCCAATTGCTGCAGTATCTCGCAGACGCGCTCGGTTTCGCGCAATGCGTTGTCCACCATCTCGCACACCGGATCGGACGTGGTGCCCAAGTCATGGCGATCCAACCGACCCTTCTTGATTTCGTTCAGATAGATCAGCAATGCAGTCAACGGCTCGTTCAGCCGGTGCGCCATCACCGCGCTGACCTCGTCAACAGCCAGAATTTGCGCCGTTGCCACCATATCGGTCTGCAGTTGACTGAACTTCTGAGCGGCATGATGCCGCGCATTTGGGGTATGAAGGCTTCTGAATCGGAGATCGTCTAGCGACACGGGATCATCCTGGTCTCTGCGCCACGGATCACTCACAACGGTCATTGAAATCATCGCCGGGTTGGAGCAGGCAACCTCGGCGTCAAACATCCCGATGCGAACAACGACGTACGACTCATCAAGTGTCGCTCTGTTCGAACGAAACGACTGTTCAAAACGGCACAAGTTCCGGGACTTTGCCTCTTGGGGCAAATACTTATGCGGACCGCATGAGTTCAATACAATAGCGGACGTTCCATCGCGACATGCAAGATGCGGATGGAACTGCCTTAGCCCTCTTCGCGATCGATGTCAGTGATACGCTCGCTGTTTTGCTTGTCGTGCAGGATGACGTTCAGCAAACCGGGGCGTACCTCGATATGGCCGTTGTAGTTGATGAAGCCGAGTTGCCGGAACTTGTTCATGAAATAGCTGACCCGCGATCGTGTGGTTCCGACCATCTCGGCCAGCGTTTCCTGGCTGATCTTTGCAAGGATTGGCTCCGGCGGCGTGTCCTTTCCGAAATTTGCCAGAAGCAGCAGAATTCGCGCCAGCCTCTTCTCGCTGGAATTGAACAACTGATCGACCAGATCCTCCTCGACGCGCGCATTTCTGTTCAGGAGATGCGCAATGAAAAGTTCCGCGAATGCCGGCTCTTCGTGGATCACGCGAACAATGTCCGCCATCGCGATCCGCGCAATCGAGCATTCCGTCATGGCGGTCACCGTCGCCAGACGCTGCGACTGTCCTACGAGGCAGCCCTCGCCGAAGAAGGCGCCCGGTCCGGCAATCGCAATGACGGCCTCTTTGCCCTGCTCGGAAAGCACGACAACCTTGGCCTTTCCGGTGTGTACATAGAATACGGAGTCGGCCTTATCGCCCTGCGAATAGATAACCTCATTGGCCTTGAAAACGGCCAACCCTCCTCCACCATTGGCCTTGAGGAGGAATGCTTGCGGGTCGAACGGGGCGCGCTCTGTGCTCGTCATGGTTTGAAATTCCTCGCTCGGAAGCCACGATATCATACAACCACTGGTAGAGATCATAAACGTATCTTTCCGCCGCGAGATTGCATCGTTCCCAGAGAACGCTTCAGGCCACGATCAGGCTCAGCTTTTTTCGAGTCCGACAGTCCCAAAAGCAAAATGCTCCGCCCTAACGTTACAATTTAGGGTTGGGACGGCCCAAACCGCCGCGGTGGGCATTTTCGGCAGCGCGGAGAGCGCTTGCCGTTAGGAGAACCGGCCATGCACGGTAGGCCCGCAGGCGAGACTCCGTATGTATAAAATTGACCAACGGCGGCCCGGATATCCTCCCGGAAGCTATGCCGGTAATTCCGTTGAGCTATTGCTTGCTGCGTAACACTGTCGCACGCGTTCCGCCAGGAATACCCAGACCAGTAGCAGCGGCCGCCGCCGCCGAGTTTAGGCGCGGTCCTGACCATGGTGCGCCCGTCCGCTTGCGGCCAAGCCATCGCATTCGTCCAGCGCCGGCAGATCGATATAAAAGATGGAGCCGCTGTCGGGTGCGTCGTCAAAGCCCACTCTTCCACCCATTCGTTCGACGATGGTCTTGACGATGCTCAGTCCGAGGCCGGACCCTTCCGGGCGCGAACAGGTGGCGGGCGCCCGCGCAAATCGTCGAAAAATGTAAGGGCGGAAGTCGGCAGGAACACCGGAGCCGTGATCGCGCACCGAGATTCGAACGAAGCTCCCCTTCATCCCGGCCGTCACCACGACCTCGGCACTCTCGGGTGACGCCTTGATCGCATTCGAGAGCAGATTGATCACGACCTGCACAAGCCGATCGGGATCGGCTGTCAGCTTACCGCGCAAAGAGCCGATATCCAGGCGGAAGCGGGTCCGGTTGCGCTCGGCAAGTCCTTGACTGCCGTCGATTGCGAGCTGCAGCGCCCGCCCGATGTCGATGCTGTTCAGGACGAGACCATCATGGGCGGTTTCGATCCGCTCGATGTCGAGAATGTCGCCGATCAGGCGGACCAGCCGCTGGCTGCTGGTCTGGGCGATCGAGACCAGGCGCGCCGCGGCATCCGGCAGATGATCGCCCCAATGCCCCATCAACAAGCCGAGTGAGCCTGCAATCGACGTGAGCGGCGCGCGCAGCTCATGGCTCACGGTGGCGATGTATTGATCCTTCAGACAATCCAGGCGTTTGCGTTCGATCGCAAATATAAGAGATCGCAGCAGCGCCCTCTTCTGGATCTGACCCTTGACGTGATAATCCTGCGCGCCCGCGCGCAAGGCTTGATCAACCACGGCGGCGTCATCGATATCTGTCAGCACCACCACGGGACTTCGGGGTACAAAGCCGCGAAGTCGTGGGATCGCCGAAAATCCATCTGTGCCAGGCAAACCTGGATCGAACAAAACCAGGTCAACCGATTGTGCCGATAGATGCCGCTCGGCATCGCCCATACCATTCACGTGAATCAGTTCGACGTTGTCGAACCTGCACCGACCGAAGCTGTCACGAAGAAATTCTGCATATCCAGGCTCATCGATCAGCAGGATCTTGCGGACCGTTTCTTCGGTCATCTGCCTTGTGCCTGCTGCGGCAACAACTTGACCTTGGTCAGCCAGAACTCGTTGATGCTCTTGACCAGGCTTTCGAACGCCTCCAGCTGCACCGGCTTGCGGAGATAGCAGTTCGCCTGCTGCTGATAGCTTTTGACGATGTCGCCCTCGGCATCCGACGTCGTCAGGATGATCGTCGGGATCGTTTTCAGGCCGTGATCCTCCTTGATCTGCGCCAGCACATCCCGGCCGTCCATCTTGGGCAGATTGAGGTCGAGCAGGATCAGATCAGGGCGCGGGCAGCCAGCGTTGTCGCCCCATTGCCTGAGAAAGGCCATGGCCTCCTCACCGTCGCAGGCGACGTGCAGCCTAACCCGGCTGTTGGCCTCGCGGAACACCTCCTGCATCAGCCGCACGTCACCGGGGCTGTCTTCGACCAGCAATACCTCGATGGTTGCGCCGCTTGCCGCCGTGTCTCTCATGATCCTTCTCTTCTTCTGTCAAGGTGAACCGGAACGTCGACCCTTGCCCAAGCTGTGACTCAACGAAGATGCTGCCGCCGTGCCGCTCGACGATCTTCTTGCAGATTGCCAGTCCGATACCGGTGCCCGCATATTCCTCACGCTTGTGCAACCTTTGAAACATGCCAAAAATCTTTTCGAAGTATTTCGCGTCGATCCCGAGACCGTTGTCCGATACAGAAAACATCCATCTCCGGTCCTGTCCGCGGCCCGCTGAGATATGGACCTTGGGAGCTATACCGTTTTGATATTTGATGGCGTTGCCAAGGAGATTTTGGAAGAGCTGTGTCAACTGCAGCTCATCGGCGAGGATGGTGGGCAACGGGTCATGGGTGACCTGCGCGCCGCTGTCTTCTATTGCACCGCGCAGATTGACCAGGGCCTGCTGCAAGGCGAGCTCGCTTGAGGTTTCGCGCGGATCATTTCCGTTCGATCCGACGCGCGAGAATGTCAGCAGATCCTGAATCAGTCGCTGCATGCGGGCGGCACCATCAACCGCGAACGCGATGAACTCATCCGCATTGGTATCGAGCCGCCCCTTGTACCGACGCGAAAGAAGCTGCGTGTAGCTCGAAATCATTCGCAACGGTTCCTGCAGGTCATGTGAGGCGATGTTGGCGAATTGTTCCAATTCCTCGTTCGACCGGGACAGTTCGGCGACCTTGTGCAACAGATAGACTTGGGCCTTTTTCCTGGCGCTGATATCGCGGATCGCCGCGGTGACCAGGATGCCCTCGGGGCTCTCGAGTGGACTCAGCATGATCTCTATTGGAAATTCGCTGCCGTCCCGGCGCCGCCCGGTGAGCTCGATACCGGTCCCGATCTGCTGGGCCAGAGCATCTTCGGCGGAGCGCAGGTCATCGGCGATCAGCCGTTCGGCGAATCCATCCGGAATGATGTTCGTCACCCGCTGACCGATCAACTCGTCGCGGCGATAACCGAACCGCTTTTCCGCCTGCAGATTCAGAAGAACGATCTCTCCGCTCTGGTTCACCACGACCATCGCATCGGGGGCCGCCTCGAGCAGCCCGCGATACCGGCTTTCCATCTGGGCCAGGACGCGCTCCGCGGCCCGGCGCACGCTGATATCGCGGATCGCCGCCGTCACCAGGATCCCTTCGGCGCTTTCCAGCGGGCTGAGCATGATCTCGATCGGAAATTCGCTGCCGTCCCGGCGCCGCCCGGTCAGTTCGATACCGGTCCCGATCTGCTGCGCCAGCGCATCCTCGGCGGAGCGCAAATCATCGGCGATCAGCCGTTCGGCGAATCCATCCGGAATGATGTTCGTCACCTGCTGCCCGATCAGCTCATCGCGCCGATATCCGAAGCGCTTTTCGGCCTGCAGGTTCAGAAGAACGATCTCTCCGCGCTGGCTCACCACCACCATGGCATCGGGTGCCGCCTCGAGCAGTCCCCGATATCGGCTTTCCATCTGCTCAAGGAGCCTCTCGGCGTCCTTTCGCTCGTCGGCATCGATCATCGCGGACGGAGATGTCATGACGTGATTCGCCCTGCAATATCGGGCGACACTAACGCGCCGGTTCGTGAGAACGATTAACGGGCGCTGCATTCGCTGTAGGGATTTGTACTTACGATGCGCTGTACAGGATGCAATCTCGGCGGTCAAAAACTGCTGGGCTCACGGCGCCGATGCGGTCATCGCTGCCGGTCTGCGATCGCAACATATCCATGGCCCAGAAATTGGCTGACCCAGCGGTGCATCACAGACCCATCGGCTTTCTCGGTCTGAAGCGCATAGCCCTCAAAATCCTCGGCGAAAGGAGCGGAGACATTGTCCAGCAACACCTCGGCATCCTCTGAATAGAGACCGAGCCTGCCTTCCGGATACGGCCGTTCGAAATCGGTGAAGGACGTGACCTCGACGCCGTTGAGCCGGACGACAATACGGGCGTTCTCCTGGATGATCGCGAAGCTGTGCCAGGCGCCGATCGGAAACACATCCTCTCCCGATGCCAGAAACCGCTGCCCACCGGGATAGGTCGGATCGCGTTTGCCGAGTTCCCAGCCATTCGGTTTGAGTGCGATGTAATAGAAGTGCTCGTCATCGGTGTAGTTCCAGACCAGCCACGCGCATTCCCATGGATTAGGGTCCGAATTAGTGCGGATTTGCTTTGCCGTCAGAACGCGCCCTTCGAACGAAATGCGGCCGGAATAGCTCTGGGTCGTGATCAACAGCGCAGCATGTGTCGCGTCCGCGTGCTCGGCCGCTTTCGGGCTGAGCACGACAACGCGTGAAAGGCCTTCGCCCACTTCATCGATGGTCGTGCCCGCCATGCCCAGCGCAGGCATCGTTGTCGCCATCGGCGCTGGTTCGTCGTCATGCGCCTGCGCATGAAGCGCTATGGCAGCGGAGATCAAGACCGGTGCCGCGATGCCAGCGACAACTGTCCATCGTGCGAGGTTTTTCAAAACACCACTCCAATCTGCGCGCGCCAACCGCGTTGGCGTTCGTCGGGCCCGATATTGAAGATGTACCCGGCCTGAATCGTCAGGATCGCGTCGTAAGAGCGGTAATTGTCGCCGCCGAGGTAGAAATAGCTCAGCAGGCTCGGCCCGATACCAGCGGCCCATGGGGTCGTGGCCTTGTTATCGTAACCCGCAACGGCAAGAAGCGTGGGACCGATCGCCATACGAGACGGTGTGCGGAATTCATACAGATAGCCGAGATTGACGCGGGCATCTTCCAGCACGCGCTCATCGGCGGTTCGCCATGCGCCGATGGTCAGGAAATTCCAGAACGGCTTCCATCCCTGCTCATAGGGGTAGGGATCGGCGCCGAAGCCCAATCCCCAATTCATCACGAATTGCGTTTCGGAGGTTGGCTGGAAAAAGTGATCCACGGCAGCGCTGACGTAGAAATTGATGTCGGTAAAGGGACGAAACCGCAATCCCATTGCGACGTCGGTCTCCGGTATACCGTTGGCGTCCTTGCCGGTGAAGCCGCGCGCGAAGGCTTCAAGCCCCACCACCGTCGGCAGATAGCGCCCGTCGAAGCGCACGCTTGATTCGGCGCCGCCGAACAGATTGTTGCCGCCAGCAGACGCCGGTCGCGCAGTGATCCCCCCGCCGCCGATGAAGGTGCGGATCGATGCATCGGCCTCAACGACTTCATTCTTGACGCGCTCGAGATCGACCTGTGACCGCTTCACCAGGCTCGGATCGCCCGCATACCAGCGATCAAGTCCCAGCCGGTAAAGCCTGGAAGCGAGCGCGGCGTCCGTCGTGATGTAGGCATTGGCCGCGTCAAGATAGGCGGCACCGACCGGTCGGCGTTCCAGCCCGGCATGGAGTGCATCGGCCCCCTGCTTCCGCCGGCCGTCCTTCAGGAGGAGATAACCGAGGTTATACCAGCCATCGGCGCGTGCCGGTTCCGACTTCAGAAAATGGCGATAAGCTGCTTCGGCATCGCGCGGTCGGCCGTCGCGCTCGGCCAGCTTTGCTATGGCGACGGTACGCGTATAGCGGATATCGGAAATCGACCCTGGACTGAGATCGCGGCGACCGAGAGCTGCGTTAAAGTCCTTTACCGCACCGAGATAGTTCTCGGCTTTGAAACGTGCGAATCCGCGTTGCGCATACATCCAGCCTTTCCCTTGCCCGCGCGATATCAGGCGCTCTGCCTCAGCCTGCATTTCCTGTTTGCTGAGCTGGCGGGCCGGCTGCGTGGTATCGGTACCGTGTCGCGATCCGCTGTTGACGGGCTCGGAGGCCACACGTGCCTCGGCCAGCGCAAGCTGAGCATTTTGCCGCTGCTCAGCTGACAATCCTGACCCAGCTAGTGCTGCGGTAAAATCCTCGATCGAACCGGGCAGATCCTGCAACTCGCGCAGCAAATATCCGCGCTGTGCCCTCAAGGGAGACGCGGGATTAGCCGCGATGAAGGTGTTTGCTTCCGTTACAGCATCGCGTTTGCGTCCCATCGCCGACAGCGATTCCATCCGGATCCGGACAGCACTTTCGGATTTCGGATCGTTAAGCAACGCCGCGCGGCTTTCCTGAGACGCGATAACGTAGTCTTTCCGCTTCAGCGCTGATTCAGCCCGCTCCAGTTGTTGCTCAAACGTGGCCACTTGCGCCTCGGCAAGGCTGGCTTCGACGTTTCGGCGCTGATCGGATGAAAGCTCATTGTTCGCAAGCGTTGCGGAAAAGTCCTGTGCCGCGCCCGCAATGTCTTTCAGCTCACGTCTCAGGAATCCCCGCTGTGCGCGAAGCACCGGACTCACCGCCCCACGCTCGAGGAATCGGTCAGCGTCCGCGAGCGCCTCGCGTTTCCGTCCACCGCCGGCAAGCGCCTCGACCCGGATGCGCATCGCCGGTTCGGACGCTGGATGACCAACCAGGATCAGGGCGGCTTGATCACCAGCATCAGCGAAATGCCCGCGCGTCAAATCATCCTGCGCGCGCTGGAGTTTGACCTGGAGCTCAAGGCCCTGGATCTCCGACAGCCCGGTTCTGACGTTGCGCAACTGATCGGCAGAAAGGCCACCAATTGCGATAGCCGCGTAGAAATCTTGTGTCGCCCCCGCGAGCTCGTTCAGCTCTCGCCGGATAAACCCGCGCTGCGCATACAGGGACGCACCGGCCGTCCCACGCTTCACGAATCGGTCCGCCTCCGCCAGGGCTTCGTCCTTGCGGCCGAACCGGACCAACGCGTCGACCAGATTGCCGACCGGCACCTCATCATCCGGGCGCGCCGTGACCGCGTTTCGCATCGTTCGGAGAATGGCCTCCATTCTCACAGTGGATACCTTGCCGCTGCCGGGTCGATCCGCTGTTTGCGGTGAGGTTTGAGCGTGCACTCCGGTATTACGTGCAAACAACTCCGGCAGCGCCAACAGGATCGCTGAGAGCAGGACGGTCCGCAGATGCTTTGCCATATCCATCTGCATCTCCTAACGGTTGAGCTCGAGCGCAAGGTCACCGACGATGCGGTCAGCCTCGTGCGCCTGCCCGGCGCCCTTCTGGAGCTGGATCGGATATGAATGGGCGGTCTTGTCCCAGATCAAGGGACTGCCCGTTATGATGTGACCGAGATAGATCTTCGTGGCTCGGACAGCGGCCAGGAAGTTCACGTAGTTCGCCACCATTAGACGCGGCACCGCAACCAGGCCATGCCGCATGTCATAGATCCTGGTCGTGAAATAGATGCGATGCGCAACCCGCCATACGAGGAAACTGAGGTTCACAAAAAACAGCTGCATCACGTAGTCGTGCCAGAGCAAAACGAAATCGAACTGCGTTCCGGACTCGAATGCGGCCAGAAACATTCCGATAAGCAGCAGGCTCAGGAGCGCGAAGTAAGCGAGAACCACGGTTGGACCGGTGACTATTCCTTTGCGATCGCGCACGAGGAAATATTTGGTCCCCCAATTTCCCTTCCAGCCATGCGACGAGGTCCCCTGAAACACAATCCCGATCAGCCAGCGCGCGCGCTGTCGATAGGCGTCACGGACCTTCGAGGGAAAGAATTCGCGGGTCGCGATGGGCAAGGTACGCCTGACGAAGGCCGGCGCGACAGTGTCGCGATTGATGTCGATGGTATAGTGGACCGGGCACGAGACGAACGTCGTTCTCAGGCCGAGCGCCCGCAACCGGAAGGCAATGTCATAGTCTTCGGTGAAGCTCGCAATCTGGAACATCGCGCCCATGTTATTCTGGGCAAGCGCAACGACTGCATCCCGGCTAAAACACGCGGACACTCCCGCGCAGGGGATCAAACCACTGAGGTGCTTGCGGACCAGCAGGTCCTTGGTATGAACCTCGGCAAACTCATCCATGTAAATGCCGCCGACCATGTCCATCAGCGACTGGCTGAACGAGAACACCGGTAGCTGGACAAAATCGAACTGCGTGCCGATCAGTACGTTGAAGACCGCAAGCTCGTCTGGATGGATGAAATCTTCCGCGTCATGCAGCGCGATCCCGGCGAACGGACAACTCAGCTCGCTCTCATAGGAGAGAATCTCGCCCAGGATCACGTTGAGGCAATCGGCCTTGCTGGTGGGGCCGTTGCGCGGGACAACGCTCATGTGGACATTGCTGAATTCGGCCTGAGCCCGCCGCACTTCGGAAATTGTTGCGATATCGTTCTGATAGACCCCGATAAAGTAGTGATAGTTGCGATAGCCCAGCAGCCGGGAATTCGTCGCCACCATGGAATAGATGACGTCATGCTCCTGCCATGCGGGAACCATGATGGCCAGCGCCCTCTCGGGCTGGCTCCTCGCTTTCGCAATTGACGCCGCCAGCGCATGGTCCTTCTGGTCCTGGCGGCCGAATAGCTTTAGGCACCAATAGTACAGATCGACGAAAATATCATCGATGCTGGACAGGGCTGTGACGCAGGCCAGGGCGATCAGAAGCACTTCAATATAGTAGCGATAGTCTAGAACGACCGATGTGATGTCTTCCACGCTGCCCCACGATGTCGCTGGACCGCGGCGTGCGCTTCTGCGCCCAACGAAATGGCCAATTTGCTTCGAAGAGCCGCGACAATTCTTTGCGCGGCATGCCCATCACCATACGGGAAGATTGGACGCGCCATTCGATCGTAGGCGGCCTTGTCGGAATGCAGTTCGGTCAGCGCGTCGAAAACGCGGCTGTGTGATGTGCCGACCACGCGCACCGCGCCAGCGGCAACCGCTTCCGGACGTTCGGTGACGTTGCGCAATACGAGCACCGGCTTTCCCAATGCCGGCGCCTCTTCCTGCAATCCTCCGCTGTCGGTCACGACTAGCCACGACCGCTGCATGGCACCGACGATCTCGGAATAGGATACAGGCTCCGCCAGCACGATCCGGTCGTGATTGGACAGACATTGCTGCGCAATCGACCGCGCGGCTGGATTGGGATGAACCGGGAAGAATACGCCTGTATCCGGATTGCCATCGACGAACGCCCGAACTGCCAGAAGCGCTTCTCGAAGTGGCTCTCCAAAATTTTCGCGCCGGTGAGCCGTCAGCAGAATCGGCCGCGCGACTATCGGAAATCTGGCCGGAGCAGCCGGATTGCTCCGCGCCGCCTCCAGCAACGCATCGATCACGGTGTTGCCGCACATCAGGATGAGGTCTTCGGATATACCCTCGTTCAGCAGATGCGACGCAGCAGCGGGCGTCGGCGCGCAATGAAGCAATGTCGATAAGGCAATGGAGCGGCGGTGAAATTCTTCCGGAAATGGCGCGGCCAGATCGCCGGTTCTTAGCCCAGCCTCGATATGGATGAACGGGATGCGCCGATAGAAGGCTGCGAGCGCAGCTGCGAACACTGAAGTTGTGTCACCCTGCGCCACGACAAACCTTGGCTTGATGCGCTCGAAAACGTCATCGAGCCTGCTTGCGATCGCACTCAGCACCGGCAGCAGATTCGCACGCTTGTGATCGTAAGGGATCGTATGATCGGGAATGATCTGAAAATCGTCCAGCGCCCGGTTCAGAAGGCCGTCCTGCTGGCCGGTCGAGATCACAAACGACGTCGCCCATTCGGTCCGATCAAGTCCACGGATAACCGGCGCCATCTTTATGACTTCAGGGCGCGTACCGACCACGCAGGCGGCCGTCGCTTTCTCGCGCGACTCCGGCGCTTTGATTGGATCGAGGGCATGGATTGCGTACACGCTACATTCCGCAATATGAGCACACAGACGATGACGACGCTTAACGAACTAACGGCCGGTCACGCCGGCCGACGTCGTCAGAACGCTTTCTGCGACATACGGCGACTATAAAGCTATACGCATTGTCGTCTATTCGCTGAATCACGGAGATGCTCGTAGTGAAACTACTCGGTTCATCTGGGCCGACTTTTTGCATCAGGGCTCTCATAAGAGTCACTGGTGTGATGCGCTTAAGCTATGGATGGAAGCAGGAAACGCAGCTCGCCATATGCAATGACTGCCGATGACGGCTCTCTTCTTCACACGCGATGTCTACGTTATAAACCGTACGTACTCACGCTGCTGATTCAGCGCACGCCGCTTGCGCGGCGGATACTGTTTGTTCGTGACGTCAGTCACGAGACCCGCGCCGAGCACGCCATCGAACGCCTCGAAAACGATGTCGCAAGTCGTCTCTCCGCGCGATTTCACCAAGGGGATCATTGCAAGCGCCCACCCAAGAACCGCCGGACGCCACAAAACAAGCTTTAGCTGCCTACATCGCCAGCAAGCATTACGTCGTTACGGCTGAGACCCTTTTTGTAAATCCAAAACACCTGATGTGCAGATGCAACGTGCTTTTCGCAGGGGACGCCAGTCCCTAAATGTCAATTAGCCTTCCTCAGATACGCTCACCAGACATAGCGCAGCCGTCCGGTCCCTCCGAAATTCAGCGATTGTTCTGCGAACTCGCTATCGAACGACACTGCAAAAGAGATTCCGTTGCCGTAACGGACCTCCGCGCCGACTGTTGCAAGTAACAAGTCCCTGGCCGGCAATGCGCCATATACTGTGAATAGCGGTCCGGGCATTGCCTGAAACATGGCGTTCATATTCGGTTCGGACCAGTTGTCGTGCGCCCAGGCAGCCCTGCCGCGCAGCATCAGGAGCGAATTTGCATCGATCGGGGCGCTCCAGTCGAAACGGGCGCCGAGCTCGCTGCGAATTGTCGTTATCTTACGCTCATCGTAATCGAGCGCATAGATTGATGACCCTGAGGCGGCCGCCTCACTGTAGGACGGCGTGCGATAGCTCTGAACCTGTCCGGCGGCATACGGCGTGATCCCATATTCCTGAAAGCCGCTTAAATCCGCAACGACGAAGCGATACCCACCTTCAACCCGGCCGCCGAGATTGGTAGCGTTGAAGTCGGCGGTCAGATTGTCGGTTCCTGACACGGTCACATATCGAGAGGTGGAGACGCGGTGCCACGCATAGGCGAGCGCGCCGGAGAGATAGCCGGCATTAATACGCATCGCACTATAAACCGCTGCCTGGAACATGTCGCTGTGTCCACCACCGAGGCCATCCGACAAATTAAAGCGCGTCCCGCCGCCCGCGAGGGCGACGCCTGTCACCACGTCAGGCCCGAGTCGATAGTCGAGCCCGCTGGCGTAGCCCACACTGGTTGCCGTCCGATCGTGACTGCCGGTCGGAAAAGCCTCGCCTGACGCGTTGGTTTGCCCGCCATAACCGGCCGCCCAGACACCCCAGGCACTCGGTTCGGACGCACGATCGAATGCAGCAAAGGCAGCGCGGGTCGGCGCGGGCTTTTCCGGTGCGTAGCCCTTTACAATCAGAGGCGGGGCATTGTTGCCTGCGAACGGACGATTTGGCCCGGAAAACGGGTTCATCACCAGCGACAGGAACGAATTCATCGCCTGGGTCCCCGCCTGCGCGGCTCCGGTCGCGGTCTCGCCCGACAGCTGCGTCAGTGCCCGCGCCAAGGCTGACGGAGACAGGTTCAAAAGATTCAACACCGCCATCGACAGTTCGCCGCCGCCGGCCACGAACGAGTCGAGGGCACTGGCAACCGCGCGCTGATTGTTGGTGGCCGACGAGGGCAGCAACGACAAGAACAGCGGCACCCCGGTCGGACCGATAACGACCCCGCCGGTACCCGCGATCAGGGCACACATCGTGATTGTGTTGGTATCGAGCGTCACCGCACCATTCCGCGCCCAGGCCGCGCCGCAGGTGATGTCGGCGTCAGTCGTGAGCGTGATGTTTGCTAGCGCAAGGATGTCTCCTGCGAAATCGGTATCGGTACCGAGCGTTGCAGAACTGCCGACCCGCCAAAATACATTGCCGCCCTGAGCTGCGTTTATCAGTCGAATGCTCGAAGCGCTGGCCGTAGTCAGCGTGGATCCGATGTTGAAGATAAAGATCGCACTGGGATTACCGAGGCCGTTCAGCGTAAGACTTCCGGTCAACTGGGCCGCGGTATTAAAATTGTACACGCCCGGCACGAGCGTGAGACCACCCAGATCCCGACCCGAAAGATTCGCGGTGGGCGGTCTGCTGGCCAGATTATTATACGCCGTGGTCAGGTCCACCTGAGCTTGAGCTGCGACTGCGTCACCTTGATAGATCGACGCGCCGGGCCCGGTCAGGATACCGGGGCCGCCATCCACCGCGAAAAATCCGGTAATCGCGCTACCGGGGCTGACACCTAGGCTTCCAGGCTGCGCCGGAACCCCGCCGAGAACGGTGGGACCGGTGTTTGTAACCGCCGAGCCGCCCAGAACCGCGAAGTTCGCTGTCGTACCCAGCGGGGGCGCCTGCGCTGAGATCGGTGTCGGCGAAATTACGGCCATCACGCCTAGCGCGGCAACGACCGCCGTCGCATGCCGCGATCGTTTGCGCTTTCTTGTCACGCCGTTCGAATCTTTCCTCGATCGCGCACCTAGAGCGCGCGACAAGATTATGCCTTGCCCAGCCATGTCTTTACCTCCACGCGGCGCTGCAACAGCAGCGCCGCAATCAGAGCTACCGAAGCGCCACCTAGGCCGATGCAGGATTCGACCAGCGTCAGTTAAATGAGTCAGAGTCGGGTGCGCTGAACAATTCGCAGAAATACGTACCAATCTCGGGCCGAGTGCGTGAAGGCCAAGCTGCGTGATGATCGCCGACCGGCCATGCGGTCGAACGAGACCTGGGCGATGGGCTTCGTCCACGACCAGCTGACCACCGGCCGCAAGCTGCGGGTGTTGACCACCGTCGATACGTTCTCGCGCTTCTCGCCGGCGCTGGAGCCGCGCTTCACCTTTTGTGGCGTCGATGTCGTGGAGGTGCTTGAAAAGGTCAGCCCGGAAGTCCGGGGATGCAAATTCACTCGACCGCGGATCTTGTTGATGCGATCGGCAGCCCGAGATTTGCGATCTCGAGCTGCTCCGGCTTCATCTGGCCATTGCCGCATGCGGCGGATCGTCGGCGAACTTCTTCACCCAATCGCGCAATTGCGAAGTGTGCACCCCGAGGTCTTCCGACGCCTGCACATACAATATGCCGCGATCCTTGATCTTGAAGATCTTGCTCGACAGGACCGAGCGACGTAGCCCACTCGTTCTGACTGCTAGGCGTGGCACGCCTTGGACCTCAGACGGCTTTCGAACGTCGGGGCGTAAGGCCTGCGCGAAGGCCGGTATCAAGGACCTAACCTTCCACGATCTTCGCGGCTCGGCCGTGGTCCGCTTGGCGCTCGCCGATGCGACGATTCCGCAGATCGCTTCGTTCACGGGCCACAGCCTACGCGATGTCGAGTCGATCCTCGATGCGCACTATCTCGGGCGCGATGTGAAGCTCGCTGAAATCGCGGTCATGAAGCTCGAAACGCGAACAAAACTGTAAAACGGCCTGTAAAACGTACTGTCTACGTTCTCAGACCGCCACCGCTAAGTCTTTGAAAAGACTGGTGGGCGCACAAGGATTCGAACCTTGGACCCGCTGATTAAGAGTCAGCTGCTCTACCAACTGAGCTATGCGCCCGGGCCACTCACTCGCCATCAGGCGAAGCGCGGCTGACTTACCAAAGGCCTTCCACGGTGTCCAGCGAAGGAGCGACTAAATCCGCCTTCGGCACGCCTAAATCCACCGCTCGAGCCGAAAGTGCTGCCGCTAACGCACGCCGGACCGGAACCCCCGGGTCTTCGACGCGGGTCCGGCCGTCCGGCGAAGCGCCAGCAGGACACGAGCCCCGTTCGGCGCCGCCGACCAGACCGCCATCGCCCCCTGCTCTACCGCCTTTGCGCTAGCGCTTGCCCCCGGTCAGCGGCGTGGCCTCGTCCGGGTCACGCCGGCGCTGCAATTCCTCGGTTTTCCGGTCGCGAAGGCGGTCTATGGCCGGACTGCGCCGCTTGGCCCTCCAGGACCACATCCCGTAAGCCAAGGCTGCCGCGAGCAGTGCGACCAGACCCACATTCAACAATAGCCACATCCAGCCGCCCGCTTCCCCGCTCATTCTACACCTCTTTCAAATCTCTGATTTCCGTGCCGGCCCCGGCGGCGACCGTGGGACGGCGTTCTGACCCGTCGGGGCGACAACGCGCTACGCTTCGGGCCGATCCCGGGAACATGCGCACCGTGACAAAACGCCGGGTTTCTCAAAAGAAAAGGCCGCCGGGCGGGGGGTCCCGGCGGCCTCCGGTAAGGCGGCGATTGTGGGGGCTGGGGGGCTCAGAATAATCGCCGCTTCCGTAGCTAAAACCATCGTAGCCAAGCCAGATGTCGCCTCGCTGGATGCCAATCGTCATTGCGGTTGGATCAGCGCAGCTCAGCAAGCCCAAGGCAAATCGCGCTTTCACACCGGCAAAAGCGCCACATCCCGTCTCCACTCATGTCAAGCTAAGGCCGAACCGGCGGGCTTCAACTTAAATATCGGACAGGTTTCCCGTTCCTGCGCCTGATTGGCCGCGACCGATTGCCACTTTGCAGCCCCTTTTTGCGCGCGCCAGCCATTTCATCAGCTAGACTTGCTTATGACCGGATCAACCGGCTCACCGGGCAACCGGAAAAAACAACCGGGCAACCGGGACGCGAAACGAACAGGGAGAGACGCAATGCAAGGCATCAAACGCCGCCATTGGCTGGCGCTGTCGGCCGCGGGACTGGCCACAGCGATCGTCGTCACCGCCGCCCCGCTGGCGCAGTCGCAGGAGCGCAAGTCGATCCGGCTCGCCACCGCAAGCGTGGACACGTATGGCTACAAGGTCGCAGCCTCGCTGGTGAAGATCGCCGAGCAAGCGCTTGGCGGTGAATACACCATCACCGTCAATCCTTATCCCGCGACCACCGCTGCGATGAAGGCGACGATGGATGGCAATGGTGAGCTCGGCTACACCGCCGATATCGGCATGACGGAGCTCTATGGCGGCGAAGGCGGCTTCAAGAACTACAAGCCCGGCAAAGGCATGCTGGTGCATACTTGGTACGCCTATCCGATGGAGACCTTCATCGCGGTACCGGCGGACAAGGCGGCGCAATACAAGTGCCTGAAAGACCTGTCCGGCAAGCCGACCTTCTTCTCGCCGGCAGGCTTCATGAACTGGTCGAATTTCATGCGCACCTACAAGGCGCTCGGCTACGACTTCAAGCACGTCCAGATCGATCCCAAGACGCAAGCCGATGCATTGAAGGCCGGCACCATTGCGGCGTCGGTCGCCTACACAACGGCGGGCGCCTCGCTGGTCCCGTACTGGAAAGAGACCGAAATCCGGATGGACGTGAAGGTGATCAACCCGTGTCCGGACGAAGTGGCCAAACTGAAGGCGGCAGGCCTCAGCGTCGTCGAAGTCAATCCGACCGTATTCTCGAAAGATGTCGGCGTGACCAAGATCAGCGGCGTGCCGATCCTGTTCGCATTCAACATGCGGGCGGACATGCCGGAAGATGTCGTCTATCGGCTTGTGAACGGCTTTTACAATAACCGCGACGCACTGGTGAAAGCCGATCCGGGCTTCGCACCACTGGCCAAGGACTTCATTGGAATGCAGGTCAACGGCATCAAAGCCAACCCGGATATTCCGGTGCATGCGGGCCTCGCCAAGTTCCTGAAGGAACACAAGGCGTGGGACGACAAGTGGAAGATTGCGACCAGCGGAAGCTGATCGGATGAGGCGATAATTTTCGGGCGGGGGGATGCGCGGGCAGGCGCATCCCCTCGCCCGTTTTATTCAGGTGTGAACTGACCTGTTGCTCCGCTGCGCGGCGGCTGCGCAAGCACCGGGCAATGTAAAAAGACCAACGATAAAACAAAGACGAGCCGACGATGGGGACGGCGATGATGTCCGAGGGGATCAGGAGGCATTTCAGCCTCAACAACGTCATTCTGTTTTTCTCGACAGTCCTGCTGAGCTGGTTGCTTTATTATTTCTATACCGGTGCCGGCGGCCCCCAGGAACTGGCATCGCGGCTGATTCCGATCGCGATCATTCTCCAGATTCTTTTCATGTACCGCGAAGGCTATTTCTACAAGTGGCTGCCACCACGCGTGAACGACATCCTCGTCATCGCCTATATCGCCATCGCCCTCTATGCGTTCTGGCATTTCTGGTGGGAGTTCGAAGAGATCGCGATCTACCGCCAGGGTTCTTATACCCGCGAGGATTTCATCTGCGGCCTGCTGATGTTCCTGCTGGTGATGGAGTTATCGCGGCTGGCGCATCCGGCTCTGTTCTGGATCAACCTCACCCTCGTCGTCTACACGCTGTATGGCAATCTGAGCCCGTTCGATTTCTTCTGGCATCCGGGCACGTCGTTCCACCGGATCGTGACATCGAGCACCGTCGAGATGTCGACCGGCATCTACGGGATCTATGGACAGATCGCGCTGACGGTGATCGCCGCCTTCCTGCTGCTGGCTGCGGCCGCGCGCGGATTCGGCGCCCAGAGTGCCATGATCAACGTGATGCGGAGGCTCGCCGGACGGTCACGGCAGATGGTGCCGCAGACGGCAGTGCTCGGCTCGCTCGCCGTTGGCACTATCAGCGGCAGCGGGTCCGCGAACGCGGTGGTGGTCGGGAGCATCACCATCCCGCTGATGAAGCGCTACGGCGTTCCGGGCACATTCGCCGCAGCGGTCGAGACCGCGGCGTCGATGGGCGGCCTGCTGATGCCGCCGCTGATGGGCATCGGCGCATTCCTGATGTCGGAATTTCTCGGCGTGCCCTATTGGGACGTCGTGGCCCGCGGCTTCGCGCTAGCAGCCGTCTATTACGTTTCGCTGGCGCTTGCGGTGTATCTTCTGTGCGTGCGGCTCCTGCCCCGTGACGAGATCGCTTCTCCGCCGGTTGTGACCTACGACCAGGTGAAGACCTCGATCTTCTTCGTTTCGGTGCTCTTTCTCATCTTCCTGATGGGATATGTCGGCACCGGCGAGTTGCTCGCCGCGCTCTATACCGCAGGCTTCATGTTTTTCGTCCTGATGGCGAACTTTCTCTATTTCAAGCATGTCCTGAAGGATCCGCAGGTCGCCGAGGAAACCTTGCTCGGCAATATCAGGCTCAGCATCGAGACCCATGGCGACATGACGTCTTACCTGACGCTGCTGCTGGCGACGCTCGGCATCATGATAGGCCTGTTCACGGTCACCGGTTTCATCAACCGGATGGGCGCCACGCTGCTCGATCTCGGCTCGTGGAATATCCTGGCCATGATCGCGATGGCCTATATCTTCGGCTGGCTGGTCGGCGCCGGATTGCCGCCGACCGCAACCTACATCATCGGCGCCGTCATCATCGTGCAGCCGCTGGTGGCTCTTGGCGTCAACCCGTGGGTTGCGCATTTCTTCGTGTTCCTGATTTCGGTCTGGGGCGAGTTGTCACCGCCGACGTCGCTGACGGCGGCGATATCGGCACGCATCGCGGAAGCATCGTTCATGAGAACGATGTGGGAGGCGCTGAAGATCTGTCTGCCGATCACGCTGATGACGTTTGCGATTTTCACGCGCTCGAACATCGTGGTGACCACCGGCTGGCCGCAGATCGTCGATACAATACTGGTCCTGATCGGAACCTGCGGGGTCGCATTCGCAATGTTCGGCTGCTTCTCATTGCGATGGCAGACCGATATGCCGCTGCGCCTGCTCACCGCCGCTGTGGCACTGTTCGTGCTGTTCTACCCAAACGACACCTGGGCGATCGCGGCGGCACCGTTCTCGGCAATCGCGACCATTATCGGCATCTGGCGACACCCGCTGATCGCACCGCCGGCGTTGCTGGACGAGCACTCGGAAGTCGCCGACGCGAGCGGTGATCTGTCCGCGCTTGTCGCCGAGGCAAAGCGCGATATGGGCTGACGGGCGGAAGAAAAAAGGCCGCTCCAGGGAGCGGCCCTCAGATATCGCAATGTTGTCCGACGCGGCTATTGGAGACGCGCGGCCAGGCTTCCGAAGCCCATCGCCCGCGCTAGCGTGACCGCTTCGCGCTTCTGCTCCTGATCGAGCGAGTTGACGAGTGGCCGTGCCGCGGACACCAGCCGGCGCATGGACGACGCGCTCATCGCCATTTCGGTCGCCCGCGTTCCCACGCGCCCGAAGAAACCGGAATTTCCGGAAGCGTCCGCCACCTGCTGGCGGTCACCTTCACTCGCCAGGGAACGAAGAGCCGCTTCAACCCGCGGCCAATGCCGCTCCTGCGCGGGCGTCAGGCGCAGCGCGGCCTTGAAGCGGGCGATACCGGCCTCGAGCCGGCCCGGGTCGGCAGAGGCCGGGACGGAGGTTGCGATGGACCCGGAAAAAGCCAGCACGAATAGACCGGCGACAAACGCCTTCCACATTGAGAACCCCGCGATGTCTGTGATTGCTGCAATGCGGGGTAGCGCAGGCTGGACAGTCCGACAACACGGAACCGGTTAACGCAAGATCAATAAATCTTTCAAAATCCGACACTTAATGGGGCCGGAATGAGGCATTGCGGGGCGATTTTGGCCGCCCGCGAACGGGCGGAAAGCGCTTATCGGTTGCCGCTCTGCATCCTCCACATCGCCGCTAGAATGTTAGAATAGTCGTCCGTCCATGGGCGGACCGTGCCGTTCGCCACCTGGGCCTTCCAGCCCGGACGCGCGGCAAGCCGCGCGACGTCGCGCTGCGACCCGGCGGCGACCGCAACGACCGAACTCGAATAACGGTTCTGGCCGTTCTGGTCCCTTTCCGCCGCGTTGTCCGCCCTGACGATCGTAGTGAGCCCATGAGTCGCGGCAACTTCGGCGACCACGCTTGCCAGTTCCAGGTAGCGGTTGGAAATGTGGAATGCGATCGCCCCGCCCTCCTTCAGGCGGCCGAGATATTGACCGAGCGCTTCCGTGGTCAGGAGGTGCACCGGAACCGCATCCGAAGAAAAGGCGTCGAGCACGATCAGATCGAAACTGCCTTTTTCATCCGCCAATGTCAGACGGGCATCGCCGAGCACGATGTCGCCGCCGCTGTCGCAATCCGACAGGAATCTGAACTTGGTCGCGTCGCGCGCGATTCGTGTCACCACCGGATCGATCTCGAAATAGCGCCAGCGCTCGCCCTCTTTCGCATGGCACGCCATGCTGCCGGTACCGAGCCCGACCACGGCGACTGCATCGAGTTTTCCCTTCTCCTCGCGCATCGCGGCGATGGTCTCGGCAATCGGTCCATGCTTGTAGTAATAGGTCAGCGGTTCAGGCTTGCCGGTGCTCGCCGTGCCATCCTCGTTCATCAACCGCTGCACCCCATGCAGCGTCGTACCGTGGAACAGCATGCGGAAGCGCCCATCGCTGGAGAGGGAGACCTTGTGTACTCCGAAAAAACTGCGCGACGTTTGCTCGGGCGTTTGGCCCGGCTTGTAAAGCGCTGTCACAACCATCATCAGGGCCGTCGCAAACGCGACTTTCATGGTGTCGCCAGCATTGAGCATGACATAGCCGGCAATCACACCGAGACCGATCACCCATGCGACGGCCATGTTCGGCCGGATTTGCTGCCCCAGCAGATAAGGCGTGATTGCTACCGCGAGCAACGCAGCGAATACGGCGCCTCCCCTGACCCAGGGTCGCCAACCATTGTCGAACGCGCCGGGACGGCACAGAAGCGCGAGCACAATCAGGATCCGATATTCCCACACATCGGGAAACAGATTCGGCGCGATCAGGCCGGTGAATATTCCGCCGAGCACGCCTCCCACCGAAATCCAGAGATAGAAGCCGGTCAGGAAGCGCGCATCCGGCCGCTTCAGGTAGAGTTCACGGTGACAGATCATGGCTGTCACCGCGAGTAACGACAGATTGAGGAACAGGACGATCTGCCAGAGCGTTTGCGGAGCGCCCGACAAACCGATCGCCAGCGGCGCGATGATGAAGGGAAGCAGACGCACGAGCAGCCGGTGCGTCGTGTCGCCTCCCGAGCGGAAGGTGAAGATGAAGGTTGCGAGAAAGATCGCAAGCGGAACCACCCACAGGAACGGTGCCGACGCGATGTCGGTCGCGATATGCGATGTGACGGCGATCAGCATCGCCGATGGTACGAACGCAAGCGCGATCCAGCCCGCGATGTCACGGGCGCGCGGTGCGACCGCGGGACGGTCCGCGACCCGGGCAGCCGCCGGTCGCATGGTCGCGATCATCAAGACCCCCGCCACCGCGATCATCGCCATCAGCAACGCAAATCCGCCGGTCCACGCCAGCGATTGCGCGCGCAGCGTCAGGAACGGCTCGATCAGCACCGGATAGGCAAGCAGCGCAGCGAAGGAGCCAAGGTTGGACGCACCGTAAAGAAAATAAGGGTCATTTGCCTGCGGATGTTTGGTGCGCGCGAACCAGGCCTGCAGCAGCGGCGCATTGGCGGCGACGGCAAAAAACGGCAGCCCGATTGACATGCCGAACAAACCGATCAGCCACAGAACCTGCCCTTCGGACGGCGGCCGCCCAAAGCCCGATGCCAGTGCAAGCGGCAGGGTGACCATAGCGAGTCCGAAGATGCAAAGATGCACGCCGACCGCGAGCCGCGGATCGAACAGCCTGGCCATGACATGCGCATAGGCGTAGCCGGCGAGTAGCATCGCCTGGAAGAACACCATCGCCACCGACCAGACGCCGGGAGATCCGCCCAGCAGCGGCAGCACCATTTTCGCGAACATCGGCTGGACGGAAAACAGCAGAAGCGCCGACAGGCATAGCGTTGCGGCAAAGACCGGCAGGGTCAGTCCAATCACGGAGACGATCCGGTCGGCACCGCTTTCGGTTCGATCAATGGCTGTCATCGCGCGCCTGCCGCCTTCGGAAAAGCGGCAGGCTGCCTGCGCGATCTGAAGATTGACTTAAAAGATCGAGGCAGGATCGATGCTTTCCCGCCCCCTTCGGGGAAGGAAAGCAAGTCGCAAGGACTATCCCACGTCCGTGGAATGGATCCGCCGGCGGCCTCCGTCGGCGTTTCGTGTCTGCCGGCTGATCAGTTTGTTTAGCGCACCCAGATAGGCCTTTGCGGACGCCACCAGCGTATCCGGATCGGCCCCACGCGAGGTGACCGAATAATCGCCCTGCGCGAGGCGCACCGAGACTTCCGCCTGCGCATCGGTGCCCTCGGTCACCGCGTGCACCTGATACAATTCCAGCACGGCCTCATGCGGTACCAGCGCCTTGATGGCGTTGAAGATCGCATCCACCGGACCGTTCCCGGTCGACTGCACCGTCTGCTGGCGGCCGTCGATATCGAGTTCCAGCGTCGCCGATTGCGGACCGCGGGTGCCGGCGATCACCGTCAGCGAGGTCAGCGTGATGCGGTCGTGCTCGTGCGCGATCTCCTCGTCGACCAGCGCCTCGATATCCTCGTCGTAGATGTGCTTCTTGCGATCGGCCAGCGCCTTGAACCGCACGAAGGCATCTTCCAGCTGATTAGCGGCGAGTTTGTAACCCAGCTCTTCCAGTTTGTGCACGAAGGCATGACGGCCGGAATGCTTGCCCATGACCAGCGAGGTCTGCTTCACGCCGACGCTTTCCGGCAGCATGATCTCGTAGGTCTGGGTATTCTTCAGCATGCCGTCCTGATGGATGCCGCTCTCATGCGCGAAGGCATTCCGTCCGACGATGGCCTTGTTGTATTGCACCGGGAACGAGGTCGCGGCCGACACCAGCTTCGACGCACGCGTCAGCATGGTGGCGTCGATGCCGGTCCAGAACGGCAGCACGTCGTTGCGGGTCTTGATTGCCATCACGACTTCTTCCAGCGCGGCATTGCCGGCGCGTTCGCCGATGCCGTTGATCGTGCATTCGATCTGGCGTGCACCGCCGGTTACGCCGGCCAGCGAATTCGCCACCGCCATGCCGAGATCGTCATGGCAATGCACCGAGAAGACCGCGCGGTCTGAATTGGGCACCCGCTCGCGCACCATCCGGAACAGCGCCGCGTATTCCTCCGGCGTGGTGTAGCCGACCGTGTCGGGGATGTTGATTGTGGTGGCGCCGGCATTGATCGCGGCCTCGACACAGCGGCACAGGAAATCGTGCTCGGTACGGGTGCCGTCCTCGGCCGACCATTCGACGTCGTCGGTATGGCTGCGCGCCCGCGTCACCTGGCCGATCACCATCTCGTAGACTTCGTGCGGCTCCTTCTGCAGCTTCCACTTCATGTGGACCGGCGAGGTCGACAGGAAGGTGTGGATCCGCTTGCGCGCCGCCGGGCGGATCGCTTCCGCGCAGCGGTCGATGTCCTTCGGCGCCGCGCGAGACAGACCGCAGATCACCGCGTTCTTGGAGCGCCGGGCAATCTCCTGCACGGCGGCGAAATCGCCTTCCGAGGCGATCGGGAAGCCGGCCTCGATGACGTCGACGCCCATCTCGTCCAGCAGCTCGGCGACTTCGAGCTTTTCATCATGGGTCATGGTTGCGCCCGGGCATTGCTCGCCGTCGCGCAGGGTGGTGTCGAAAATGACGACGCGGTCCGTGTCGGAGCGCTGGGTGTCGGCGGTGGTGGCCGTGGTCTGGGCCGTGGTCATGGGAGTGTGATCCTTGTCTCGTCCTGCGCCGCTTTGAAGGGCGCGATTTCAGGGCTTTCCGTCTCGCGAACCCCTGAGCACCCAGGCAACAAAGCCCAGCCGGCCCTCAGGGGCGCGTAAGGAGCAGGAGACCGCCGAGAATGAGGGCAGCACCGGGCCGGGCGTCGACCGCCCCCCGTTTCGTCGCGCGATGGAAGTCCTGCGCGGACATGCCGAAAAACCCTCGAAAAACAGACCGTTAGAGTGCAGCGCCGCAGTTAATGTGGTGTTAACCGCTGACTTTTGCAGGGGTCTTTTAGCGGACCCGGGGGTGTTTCCGCAAGCGGCTGCACATGAGCGACCGATTCCGGCTCTCAACCGGCGGCACCAAGATGCCAGTGCGGGGCATAGCCTGCGGCCAGCACCGTCACGATCGACGGAGGCGTCAACACGTCGACAATCGTCGGCGCCGGACGCACGCATCGTTCGGTGTAGCCCGCTGGCGACCATCGCAGGATGGCGTCGCCGCGCACGGCGAAAGCAGCGCCGTCGCGCACGATCATCGTCGCATCGGGAAGATCGTCGATGTTGCGACGGTGCGTGCGTTTTTCCCGGCCGATGAGGCGTTCGGCATGAAGGATGTGATCCATCGCCGGGGCCGACGGACGATATCCGACGGCGCGCTGCCAGGCTCCGGCGAAGGCCATCGCATGCGCGCGCCGGCATTCGAAGCAGGGTCGATGACCGGCCGCCAGCGCGGTCACCTCATCGAGAAAGAACAATTCGGTATAGCCACCGCCCCAAACGCTGCGCTGGCGGCCTTTGAAATCGAGCCGGCAGCAGATCCATTGCTTCGACGCGTACCGGCGATTGCCGAGCGTGCGGTCGTCACGGTGGATGCGTCCGCCGCGATTGCCCATGAACAAACCGCGCGCGGGGTCGGCGACAAGTTCACCTGAAGGCGTGACACGAGACTGCAGGGGCATGCGCACTTATAGCGCGACATTACGCAAGGCGGTGAAACCTCAACAAGCCGTCGCGTCGGCCAAGCATTAGCTTGACTGACAGAGCGAGCTTGTCGCCGGAACGGCACGCGATCTCACGCCCGGCGCAATAAAAAAACGCCCGCCGAGCGGCGGGCGTTTTCATGTCAGGCCGGATCAACCTTGCGGCTGAGGCGCGATATCCCCGGTCGGCGGTTCGGGCCGCGGCCGGGTCTTGCCAGCCGGCGGCACCGCGGAGGCCCGCGGTTGCGTCGGCTCGGCGAAGCCCTCGCGCACCGGCGGTTTGCCGGCGATCAGGTCCTTGATTTCGTCACCCGAGAGCGTCTCGTATTCGAGCAGGCCCTTCGCCAGGATTTCGAGTTCCTCGCGCCGGTCAGTCAATATCTGGCGTGCCTCGTTGAGGCCTTCCTCGACCAGCCGCCGCACCTCGATGTCGATCTTCCTGGCGGTCTCCTCGGAGATATTCTGCTGGCGCGACACCGAGTGGCCGAGGAACACCTCTTCCTGGTTTTCGCCATAGGCGACGGTGCCCAGCTCTTTCGAGAAGCCCCAGCGCGTCACCATCATGCGCGCGAGCCGGGTCGCCTGTTCGATGTCGGACTGCGCACCCGAAGTGACCTTGTCGTGACCGAAGATCATTTCCTCGGCGATGCGGCCGCCCATCATGATGGCGAGCCGCGAGGTCATCTGTTCGAAGCTCATCGACAGCTTGTCGCGTTCCGGCAATTGCATGACCATGCCCAGCGCACGGCCGCGCGGGATAATGGTGGCCTTGTGCACCGGATCGGTGGCCTTGACGTTGAGCGCGACGATCGCATGGCCGCCTTCGTGATAGGCGGTCAGCATCTTTTCTTCTTCGGTCATGACGAGCGACTTGCGCTCGGCGCCCATCATCACCTTGTCCTTGGCGTCCTCGAATTCGTGCTGGGTGACCATGCGCTTGTTGCGCCGGGCCGCCATAAGCGCCGCTTCGTTGACGAGGTTCATGAGGTCGGCACCGGAGAATCCGGGCGTGCCACGTGCGATGGTCTTCAGGTTGACGTCCGGCGCCAGCGGTACCTTGCGGACATGCACCTTCAGGATCTGCTCGCGACCGACCACATCCGGGTTCGGCACGATGACCTGACGGTCGAAGCGGCCCGGACGCAGCAGTGCGGGATCCAGCACGTCGGGGCGGTTGGTGGCGGCGATCAGGATGATGCCCTCGTTCGCCTCGAAGCCGTCCATCTCGACCAGCAACTGATTCAGCGTCTGCTCGCGTTCGTCGTTGCCACCGCCCAGGCCGGCACCGCGATGACGGCCGACCGCGTCGATTTCGTCGATGAAGATGATGCAGGGCGCGTTCTTCTTGGCCTGTTCGAACATGTCGCGGACGCGGCTTGCGCCGACGCCGACGAACATCTCGACGAAGTCCGAGCCGGAAATCGTGAAGAACGGCACATTCGCTTCACCCGCGACGGCGCGCGCGATGAGCGTCTTGCCCGTTCCCGGAGGACCGACCAGCAGCACGCCGCGTGGAATACGTCCGCCAAGGCGCTGGAATTTCGAGGGGTCGCGCAGGAATTCGACGATCTCCTGCAGATCCTGCTTGGCCTCGTCGACGCCGGCGACGTCTTCGAAGGTCACGCGGCCATGCGCTTCAGTGAGCAACTTGGCGCGCGACTTGCCGAAACCCATCGCCTTGCCGGCGCCGCCCTGCATCTGTCGCGAGAGGAAAATCCAGACGCCGAACAGCGCGATAAAGGGCAACCACGAGACCAGAAGCTGCACGAACCACGGCACCTGCTCCTGCGGCGAGCGGGCGGTGATGGTGACACCCTTGCCGTAGAGGCGCTGGACCAGGGTCGGATCGTTCGGGGCGTAGGTGGTGAACGGCTTCAGATCGGTGAAGGTACCGTGAATCTCCTGACCCTGGATGACGACGTCCCGGACCCGGCCGGCATCGACTTCGGTCAGAAGCTGCGAGAAGGAAATGTCCTGTGACGCCTGGCGCTGGCTCGGCGACTGGAACAGGGTGAAGAGGGCAAGGACCAACAGGACGATGATCACCCAGAGGGCGAAATTCCGAAGATTTGCGTTCATCACGTGTCCTTGTTGAACCGCACCGTCCAGAGCGCAACTTGCATCCAGAAAACGACTTCCATCAGGTGCAGGCGGGAGAGGCTCTGAAACTTACCCCCCGCTGCTGCAATGTATGTCTGCTGACCCCGCCTGCCAAGTGAACCGGCCGGCAAACCGCCGCCGGCAGCCACCCCCAAGGCAGAACCACTCTAACGCGTCCCACCCTGTCCGATTGGACCAGTTTTCCCCGTGGTTAAGACCGGAATGCGGCGTCCGGCGGACGTCCCGGGCCTTGGCCGGCGCGGGGGTGCCCGCTCGATAACCAGCTCGGCGGAGGTCGCAGTGACCATTGCGCCAGCCAGCGTGCGGCGAAAGCCGGCCCCGCCCGGCGCCTGCGCTAAGGCCGAAAATAGCGTTTCCAGCTTGCCGAGTTCGACCGGCCCCTCATTTCCGGCATTTCCGATTGCCTGCCCAAGCAGCCTGAGCCCGATTTCAGCCGGCAGAGCGATAAAATCATCGCGGTCGAATACGATCCGGCCGCCCTCTTCGCAGGCCGTGAGTGCGACCCGCTCCGAGGCCGCAGCCACCGCATGGCGCAAGGCGGCCTCCGCACGCTGCAGGCGCTTCGCCAGCGTCGCCAGCCGCTCGGCGGTCAGCCCCTCGGCCGCGAGGTGGGGCATGATCTGGCGCAGGCGCGGCCGGGTGTGGCGAGGGTCGCGGTTGCTTGGATCGTCGGCAAACGGAAGTCCCGCCTCGCGCAGCGTGGCCAACAGTCGCGCCTTAGGCAGGGACAGGAACGGCCGCGCGAGCGAAAGCGCAGGCTCGCCAGGATAGGGAGCGTGTTCCGTCATCGCCTGCAATCCGGCAGGCCCGCTGCCGCAGAGCAGCCGTAGCAGAACCGTTTCGGCCTGGTCGTCCAGTGTGTGCGCGGTCAGGATATGGCCCGCGCCGGCGCTCTTCGCTTCCTGCGCAATCAGCGCATAGCGCGCCTTGCGGGCGGCTTCCTGGATGCCGGTCTTCGGCTTCGCACCGGTCCAGCGCAGGATGCGATGCGCGACACCGAGCCGTTGCGCGAGGAGCCCGACCGCGTTCGCCTCACCCCGAGCCTCCGGGCGCAGGCCATGATCGACCGTGACCGCGATCAATTCCGGGGCATCGTTGCGTGTCGCGCGCCAACGCGACGCGAGCCAGAGGAGCGCGGTGGAATCGGGTCCGCCGGACACCGCAATCACGATCCTGGGCTGATCCGCGAACGGCGCGAACAGCTTGCGCGCCTCAGCAGCCGATACCGGTTGGGCGTCAGCAGCCGACACGCTTCTGTTCCCGCTCGACCGCCTGTTTCACGGCAACCGACGATCGCGGATATTTGCGCGCAACCTCGGCGAAGGACGCGCAAGCCATTTCCTTCTGCCGGATCGCCGCCAGTGACTGGCCGAGGCGAAGAAGCGAATCCGGCGCGCGGGAGGCGGTCTCGTATTTGGTGGTGACCACAAGATAAACCTCGGCCGCTTCCTGATATTGCCTGCGGTTGAACAGGCTTTCGCCAAGCCAGTAATTGGCGTCGGGCGCAAGCCGGTCGGAGGGAAACCGCTCGAGGAAGTCCCGGAATGTCTGTTCGGCCGAGGCATAATCCTTCTGCCGGATAAAGCCGACGCCGAGATCAAAATAATCGCGCGGCGAATTGCCGGGCGGCTGCACCGCCGCGACGCCCGTGCCACCCATCTGCTGCTGCGGCGAAGGCGGCACCGCAATCCCGCGACGTGACGGGTCCAGATCCATGGGGGCTCCAGGACCGCCGACCTCGCTGTCGGTAACCGGCGCCGACGGTTGACCGGCCGGCAGGGCACCAAGCGGTCGCGGTGCACCGGGCGCGGCCGGACTTGCATTCGGGTCGAAGGCATCGCCCCGCCGTCCGCCGGGGGCCGGCATGGCGACGGCATTCGGATTGTCGCGATGAGCGTAGCGAGGGTCCGCCCCGGGGGCACGCGGATCGGTCCCGTAACGCGGATCGCCCCCCTGATCAGGGGGCGGAAGGTCCGCTTCTGACCTGCGGCCGGGCATCGGCATAGGCTGTTGCTGCATCGGCTGCTGCTGCATCGATGGTTGCTGCTGCATCGGGGGGCGCTGCGGCTGAGCGCGCTGTGCGGGCTCAGCCATGCCTGCGCCGCCTCGCACCTGCTGCTCGAGTTGCTGATTGCGGAACTGCAACTGCTCGACCTGACCAGTGAGCTGGCGGACCTGATTCTCCAGCGCCTCAAGCCGCATCACCAGATCGGACGCGGACATTTGCGCCGAAGCGGGAACAACAGCCCAAAACAGGGTCGTCAGTGCGATGACGAATAGATGCGGCTTCAGGCGCATGAGACAGCAACTCTGGACGGGGATACCAGACCATAGCATAGGCGGCGAGGCGTCGAAATTATGACTTGCCGGATGCGCGACCGTTTGGCGCGCTCATCCCGCCGAACTGGGCGCCGCCACTTTCGGCTTCTTTCGCGACTGCAGCCATTCCTCGAAACGCTGGATCAGCACGAACAGCGACGGCACGAACAGCACCGCGAGACAGGTCGAGGCGATCATGCCGGTGAAAACGGTCAGGCCGATCGACTTGCGGGCACTGGCGCCCGCGCCGCTCGCCAGCACCAGCGGCACCATGCTGATGATGAAGGCGAAGGACGTCATCAAAATCGCACGGAAACGGGCCCGGGCAGCGTCGACTGCGGCTTCGAGAATGGGCTTGCCGTCACGCACCCGGTGTTCGCGCGCCACCTCGACGATCAGAATCGCGTTCTTGGCGGCCAGCGCGATGAGCAGGACCAGACCGATCTGGGTATAGAGGTTGTTATCGAGCTTGAGGCCCTTCAGCGCCAGCACGGGACCGACAAGCGCCAGCGGCACCGAGAGGATGATCGAAACCGGCGCATACCAGCTCTCATACTGGCCAGCGAGGACCAGATACACGAGCAGCATGGCCAGCGCGAAGACGATATACATTTGATTGCCGACGGTCTTCTCCTGATACGACATGGCCGTCCATTCGAAATACGATCCGCGCGGCAACGTCCGGTTCGCAATCTGCTCCATCAGCGACAGCGCTTCGCCCGAGGAGAAGCCCGACGCCGGCAGACCGATGACGGTCGAAGCCGGGTAGAGATTGTAGAGCGTGATCAGCGACGGTCCGACCGACGGCGTGATCTTCACCAGCGTGCCGACCGGCACCATGTCGCCCTTGTCGCTGCGCACCGACAGCTTGTCGATGTCGCTCTGCTTGACGCGATATTGCGCGTCGGCCTGCACATAGACCTGGAAGGTGCGACCAAACTTGTTGAACTGCGCGACATAGGTCGAGCCGAGATAGCTAGATATCGATTCGAACACCGCGTTGACCGGCACGAACAGCGTTTGCGCCTTCACCCGGTCGACCTCGACGATCAGCTGCGGTACGTCGGCGCGGAACGATGTCTGCACGCGCTGCAATCCGGTCTGGGACTGCGCGTTGCTGACGATCTGGTTGGTGATGGCCTGCAGCTTGGTGAAATCGAACGAGCCGTCGCGCAGCTGCACCATCATGGTGAAACCGCCGGCATTGCCGATGCCCTGGATCGGCGGCGGCGGCAGGACGGCGATCTTCGCCTCCATGATCTGGTCGTATTCACGAGAGAGCTTGGTGAACAGCGGCAGCAATTGCTCGCCCTTGCCGCGCACGCTCCAGTCTTTCAGGATGATGTAGATCACGCCGGAACTCGCGAGGGTCGCGTTGTTGTCCAGCGCGGAGACGCCCGCGATCGACAGCGTATTTTCGACGCCGGGAACCTTGCGCGCGATCTCGGCGGCCTTCTGCAGCGCGGCGTTGGTCCGCTCCAGCGATGCGCCATCCGGCAATTGCACGGTGGCCAGCAGATAGCCCTGGTCCTCGATCGGCAGGAAGCCGGTCGGAATGCGCGACAGGCCGTAACCGGCCGCGCCGATGATCATCAGCGCGATCACGCCCACGACAGCGGCATGGCGCACCATCGCCCCGATCAGCCGCACATACGCGCGCTCACAGGCCTGGTAACCGCGGTTGAAGGCGCGGAAGGCGAAGTTGCGCTGTTCCTGCGGCACGGAAGGACGCAGCCAGAGCGCGCATTGCGTCGGCTTCAAGGTGGCGGCGTTGATGGCGCTGAGCAGCGCGGTCGCGGCAATGACCAGCGCAAATTGCGCGTACATCTGCCCGGTCAGCCCCGGCAAGAATGCGGCCGGGATGAACACCGACATCAGCACCAGGGTGATGCCGATGATCGGCCCGAACAATTCGTCCATCGCCTTGATCGACGCGTCGTGCCCGCTCATGCCGCGCTCGATATTGTGCGCGGCTCCCTCCACCACCACGATCGCGTCGTCGACGACGATACCGATCGCCAGCACGATCGCGAACAGCGTGGATAGATTCACGGTGAAGCCAAGCGCCCACATGCCGGCGAAAGCGCCAATGATGGTGACCGGCACGGTCGTCGCCGGCACCAGCATGGCGCGCCAGTCCTGCAGGAAGATCAGGATCACGATCAGCACCAGCACCGCCGCCTCGATCAGCGTGCGATACACCTCGTTGATCGAGGCGTTGACGAATTTCGTGGTGTCGAAGGGGATCTGATACTGGACGCCTGGCGGGAAGGCTTTTGACAGCTCGTCCATCTTGGCGGAGACGAGTTGCTTAACTGCAAGTGCGTTTGCGCCGGGTGTCTGGAAAATGCCGAGCGCGGCCGCGGGATCTCCATCCTGCGTGAAGATCTGGCTGTAGGTCTGGGCGCCCAGTTCGACACGCCCGACATCCTTGATGCGGATGAACTGGCCGCCGGCTCCGGAGCCGGTCTTGACCACGACATTTTCGTATTGCTCGACCTCGTTGAGCCGGCCGGTGATGTCGATGGTGTACTGGAAGTCCTGCCCCTTGGGCACCGGCGGAATGCCGATCTGGCCGGCCGCGACCTCCTGGCTTTGCGATCGCAATGCGCTGATCACGTCCTGCGGCGTCAGGTCGAACCCGTAAAGCTTGTTCGGATCGAGCCAAATGCGCATCGAATACTGGCCGGCGCCAAACACGTTCACGTTGCCGACGCCCGAGACGCGCGACAGCTCGTCCCGCAGACTGATTGTGCCGTAATTGGCGAGGAACAGGCTGTCTCGGCTCTTGTCCGGCGACGTCAGCGTGACGAACATCAGGATCGCGGTCGACTTCTTCTGGACCGTGACACCCTGCTTCTGCACTGCGTCAGGCAATTGCGACAGCGCGCTCGAGACGCGGTTCTGCACCAGCACCTGCGCGAAATCCAGGTCGGTGCCGATCTTGAAGGTGACGATCAGATTGTATGTGCCGTCCGCCGCGCTGGTGGACTGCATGTAGAGCATGTCCTCCACGCCGTTGACCTGCTGCTCGATCGGCAGCGCCACGGTATCGACCACCACGCGCGCGCTCGCACCCGGATACGACGTCGTCACCTGCACCGTCGGCGGCGTGACGTTCGGATATTGCGAGACCGGCAGGTTGATGAGGGCGACCAGGCCGACCACGACCATCAGGATCGCGAGGACGTTGGCGAGGACCGGACGCTCGATGAAGAATTTTGAAATCACCCTGCGTCCTCGATCAGGTCTGCGACGGCGCAGTCAGGGTCTCGACCTTGGGATCGACCTTCTGCCCCGGAATGGCACGCAGCAGCCCGTCGACCACAACGCGGTCGTCGGACTTGAGCCCATCGAGAACCACGCGCATCGGGCCGACAAGCTGACCCGGCGTGATCTTGCGTTGCGCGATGACGTTGTCGGCGTTCAGCACGAGAACATAACGGCCGCCCTGATCCGATCCGATGGCCACGTCCGGAACGAGAAGCCGTTCCTGGCCCGGACCGGGGACCCGCACGCGGACATAATAGCCGGGCAACAGCGCGGCATTCGGATTATCGATGATGCCGCGCACCGCAAGCGTGCCGGTGCCGGATGTCAGCGTCGGCGCGGCGTAGTCCAGGTGTCCCTTGTAGGGAAAGCCGGTGTCGGTCTGCAGCCCGACCTCGACCGGAATCTTGTTCACGTCATTGCTGGTCAGGCCCAGCTTGGCGCGCTCGGCGCGGATGCGCTGAACGTCCTGCTCGTTGATGTTGAAATTCACCCAGATCGGGTCGACCTGAACGATGGTGGCAAGCTTGGTCGGAGTGTTGTTGGCGCCTACATACTCGCCGACCGAAATCAGGCGCGCCGACACGATGCCATCGAATGGCGCCGACACCTGGGTATAGCCGTAATTGATCTGCGCAACCTCCGCATTGGCCTGCTGCGCCTCGAGGTTGGCCTTGTCGCTGTCGCGCTGCGCGAGTGCCTTGTCGTAATTCGCCTGCGTCGAGACCTGACGTTTAACCAGATCGGCTTGCCGTTCGAACTCGGCCTGCGAATTCGCGAGTTGCGCTTTCGCAGCATCCACCGCCGCAATCGCCTGATCCCATTTCGCTTTGTAGGGAGGGGGCTCGATCTGGAACAGCGGCGTTCCCTTCTTCACAAAGGTGCCGTCGGTGTACTGGATCGCGGTCACGAAGCCGGGAATGCGCGCCACCAGATCGACCGAGTTCACGGCAGCGAGCGTACCCGTCTCCTCGAGATAGGCGGTCACCTTCGTGCTCAGCGGATTGGCGACCGCCACCTGCGGCGGCGGCGGCGGCACATAGCGATTGGCTTCCTCGCATCCGGCGACGAGGCCGGCAAACGACAGGGCGATCAGGGGAGAGATTCGTCGGATCATGGCAAAACTACGATCCCGCGCCATTGGCGTTTTGGCAAGGAGCAAAACCAAAACCGGCGCCCTTGCGGACGCCGGTTCACCAGAAAGTCAATTCGTCAGCCGAATGTCACGTCGCTGTCTTACGAACTGGCGTTCAGCACCGTGACCGCGCGGCGGTTCTGCGACCAGCACGAGATATCGTCGCAGACTGCGACCGGCCGCTCCTTGCCATAGGAGATGGTGCGCATCCGCTGAGGATTGACCCCGCGTGACGAGAGATATTCGCGCACGGTCTGCGCCCGGCGCGCGCCGAGGGCGATGTTGTATTCGCGGGTGCCGCGCTCGTCGGCGTGACCTTCGACCGTGAAGCTGTATTGCGAGTAGCGCGCCAGCCATTGCGCCTGTTTGTCCAGTGTCGCGCGCGCCTGGGGCGTCAGCGAGGACTGGTCCGATTCGAAGAACACGCGGTCGCCGACATTAACGACGAAATCCTGTTGGCTGCCTGGGGTGGCAGGTCCACCGGCGCCCGCGGTCTGATCGCCGGGCTTGTTCGCGCAAGCCGACACCGCGAGCGAGGCGGCCAGCACGCCGATCAGCCCGATCGCGCGCATCAATCCACGCAAGTCCAAGTGGCGCAGGGATTGTCTCACAGCAATCATCCTGGTGACTCCATTCACTACGTACCGGAAAGGTTTAGGCCCGGATCGTTAAGCGAACCTTCCGTCAACCTTGACGGGACCCTACAAAGCGCACCGAAACGCGGCGGTTTGGCGCAAACCATTGTTAATGGTTACTCATCGCTTAACGCCGAAAATGCGGCGAATCGACCTCTAATTTCGATTCTCGCGGGTGGACATTTCAGGTGCGTCCGCCGCGCAACGCTCCGACCGCCGAAAATCAGGACAAGAGCGGCGACCATGCAGGATCTGATGCAAAACTAGGCGTCGGGATCCGCTGCTCGTTGCGGCCGGTGATGTCGACCGAATACAGCGAGGGGCCGCCCTGGCCACCTCCCTCGCGGAAGAACATGATCACGCGTCCGTTCGGCGCAAAGGTCGGTCCCTCGTTGTGGAACCCCTCCGTCAGGATGCGTTCGCCGGAACCATCGACGCGCATGAGGCCGATCGAAAAGCGTCCGCCGCCCTGTTTGGTAAAGGCGATGGTGTCGCCGCGCGGCGACCAGACCGGCGTCGAATACGAGCCTTCGCCGAAACTGATGCGCTGCGCCGGACCGCCGGTCGAGGCCATGACATAAATCTGCTGCGAGCCGCCGCGGTCGGATTCGAAGCAGATGCGCGCACCGTCCGGCGAATAGGACGGAGCGGTATCGATCGCAGGCGATTGCGTCAGCCGCGTCGTGGCGCGGGAGCGCAGATCCATCACGAAGAGATTCGAGTTCGAGCCCTGTTGCAGGCTCATGATCACGCGCTGGCCGTCCGGCGAGAAACGCGGCGAGAACGTCATGCCCGGAAAATTGCCGACGACTTCGCGCTGGTTCGTCTCGATATTGAGAAGATAGACGCGCGGGTCGCCCTGCCCGAACGACATATAGGTGATTTCCTGCGTCGACGGCGAAAAGCGCGGAGTCAGCACCAGATCGTCGCCGCGTGTGAGATAGCGCACATTGGCGCCGTCCTGATCCATGATGGCGAGACGCTTGACGCGGCGGTCCTTCGGACCGCTTTCGTCGACGAAGACAACGCGGGTGTCGAAATAGCCTTTCTCGCCTGTCAGCCGCTCGTAGATCGCATCCGAGATAATATGCGCAATGCGACGCCAGTTTTCCGGCGTCGTGGTGTATTGCTGGCCGGCCTGCTGCTGTCCGCCGAAGACGTCGTAAAGCCGAAAGCGCGCATGCAGGCGTCCGTCGCCCTGCCGCACCACCTGGCCGGCGACCAGCGCCTGCGCCTTGATCGCCCGCCAGTCGGGAAAATTCGGCGGCGCATCGGCGCCGGACAGCTTCTGGATGAAGGCCGCAGGATCGATCGGCGCGAACAGACCGGACCTGCGCAGGTTATTGGTGACGATACCCGACACGTTGCGCGCGGTCTCGGCATCGGCATTGTTGCCGAAGAAATCCGGGATCGCGATCGGCATCGGCTGGAAATTGCCTTCGGTGATCTGCAGCCGGACCTGCGCGGCGGCATCGCGCAGCCGGAAAGTCGACGCCGCGCCGAGCGCACCGGCTCCGAGAATTAGCGCTTTGCGCCGGGTAAGCACCGAATGAAATTTGCTGGTTTCAGTCATGATCGTTTCTGTCAAAATCCAAACATCGTGCGTTCGTCGAAATCGATATCGATCTCGCGCCAGGTCTCATAGGTTTCCCGGCGCAGCATGTTGAAGGGCTGGCTGACCATCACCGCCCGCACGGCACTGTCGCGGAACGCCTCGAAGGCGGCCCCGCTGCCGCGCGTCATGACCTGCGGCGGCGATGCAAGCCGTCCGTCGGGCGTCAGCCGGATCACCATCCGGATCACAATCTTTTCCGCGACCGGCGGCACCGACCAATTCTGCTTCAGGCGGGCGCGCAACGCATCGAGTTCATTCTGCGACAGCGAAGCCGCCGTGCCGGTCGGAATGCCGAGCGACGCGGAGCGATTGATGGAATCTCCTGTCGCGGCCTGACGGGTCGGCTCGCGTTTGTCGAGCAGTGCCGCGATGCGTTGCGGATTGAACTCGGGCTGCTTTTTCGGCGGCTGCTTCTTCGGCGGCGTCGGAACGGCCTTCTGTGCCTGCTGCTTCTTCTGCTCTTCCTTCTTCTTGCTCTCGTCCTTCTTCAGGGCTTCGGCAATCGGATCAGGCTTCTCTTCGGGTTTTGGCTCTGGCTTCGCCTCTGCCGGCTGCGCGGGTTTCGGCGGCTCCGGCTTCGGATCGGGCTTGGTTTCGGTTTTCTCGACCGGTTTGGGCGGCGTCTGCTCGTTCTTGGTCGCCTGGATTTCCTTCTTCTCGGAAATCTTGGCGGTGTGATCCTCGACCTGCTTCTTCTCGCCTTCCTTTTCGACCAGAGGCTTGGGTGCCTCCTGAAGCTTGGCGGTCTTGGAGCCGGCGGTGAGCTGGCTGAATTCCGTCGGCGAAATAATGTCGACCGGCAGCGATTCCGTCGGCATCGAATCCAGCGGACTGGAGGCGAATGTCAGCACCGCCCACAGCAAGGCGGACGCATGCACGACACTCGATATGGCGAGCCCAGTCCTCATGTCCCTGCGGATCAGGTCCCCTGTTCAACCTCGGTAACAAGCGCAACACGGCGAAAGCCCGCCGCCGACAGCCTCCCCATCACCCGCATCACAGTACCGTAATTCACGTTCTTGTCGCCACGCACGTAAATGCGCTCGTCGGCGCCGCCGCGCGCTTCGGTGATCGCCTTGAGTTTGGCAATGAGCTCCTCGACCTTGATCTCCGAATTCATCAGATAGACTTCGCCCTTGGTATTCACGGTGACCGTCAGCGGCTCCTTGTCCTGGCTCAGGCTCTTGGCCTGGGTCTGCGGCAGGTCGATCTGCACACCGACGGTGAGCAGCGGCGCCGACACCATGAAGATGATCAGCAGCACCAGCATGACGTCGACCATGGGGGTGACGTTGATTTCGGCCATGACAGGCTTGCGGCTGTGCCGCCGCCGGCTTCCGCCCTGGACCCCCGCGCTTCCGCCACCCATCGCCATCGGTCAGGTTCCCCGCTCGTCGATCTGACGCGACAGAATCGCCGAAAATTCGTCGGCAAAACCTTCAAGCCGATGCGCCTGCTTGTTCACCTCGGACACGAACTTGTTATAGAAAATCGTCGCCGGAATGGCCGCAACAAGGCCAATCGCGGTTGCGAACAATGCTTCGGCGATGCCCGGCGCCACAACGGCGAGCGAGGTGTTCTTCGAGGCCGCGATCGACTGGAAGCTGTTCATGATGCCCCAGACGGTCCCGAATAGTCCCACGAAAGGACCGGCCGAGCCCACGGTCGCCAGCACCAGCAAGCGGCGCTCCAGCCGGTCAATCTCACGCGTGATGGTGACGTCCATCACCTTGTCGATGCGCTGCTGCAGGCCGGCAAAGGAGCGTGCGTGCCCCTCGAAGCTGCGCTTCCATTCCCGCATCGCGGCCACGAACAAAGCTGCCATCGAATGCGTCGGCTTGGCCGAGAGCGACCGATACAATTCCTCGAGCGATTGACCGGACCAGAAGGCCTGTTCGAAGCGGTCCATCGCCGACTTGGTGCGGCGGAACAGCAGGAACTTGTCGATCGCGATCGCCCAGACCCAGATCGAGCAGGCCAGCAACCCGATCATCACGGCCTTCACGACCCAATGCGCCTGCCAGAACAGGCCGAGAATCGACAGATCCGCGGCAACGGGCAGAGCCGACTGCGCTACGTCGGTTTCCATACGAAGTCTCTCCGGGCTCGCGTCAGCCCATTGCTCGACAGCCCGACAAAACGTCGCACGCCTGTGTCCGTCCCAAATCGGAAACCGGGTCGCGTCCGTTGGCGAACGCGGCACACAGATCCGATTATTGCGAAGACGCCGCCGTCCACCTCCGGCAAGGTCGACGAAATCCCCGCGAAACTTGGCCAAACTAGGGCGTGGCCGGGTCTCCCTCCCTGCTAACCAGCGCCTAATGTGGTTAAGGATTGGTTACGGATTCGCTACGATTTGTATCGGCCGCGGCGTGGCCAGTCCGAGCGGGACGGCGACGGGAGCCCGATCGTGGCGAAACTCCTCAGCCTCGCTGGTCGCGCGCATCCATTTCGCACCGGACGGTGGAGCCGAAATGAAAAACGCCCGCCGGTTCATCACCGGCGGGCATTCGAGGCGTAACGATACGCGAGACGGTTACGCCTGAGACGGCGACGGCGGCGTGATATCGGGGCGTCCGCGCCGGTCCGCCATGAACTGGTCGAATTCGGCCTTGTCCTTGGCTTCGCGCAAACGGACCAGGAATTCCTGGAATTCACGCTGCTCGTCCTCGAGCCGGCGCAGCGTCTCGGCCCGGTATTCGTCGAAGGCGCGGTTGCCGGAGGACGGCGGCGACCAGAAGCCTGCACCGCCGCCACCCTGCATCTGGGTGCGCACGCGGTCCATCTTCTCCTGCATGCGGGTCATTTTGTTCTGCCAGCGTTCCATGCCGTAGCGACTGCAAGCCATTCGACCGCTCCATACCGTAAAGGCCAGGAGGGCGAGGCCGATAGGCCACCACACGACGAAGCCGAGGACCGTCAGAAGGATCCAGGCTGGCCTGCCGTAGTCGTCGATCTTGTCCGTGAGTGTCATCGCGTTCATCGCATCCTCATGGCGAGATGTGAATGTTAATAACATTTACATAACGGCGCTCTGCCTTCCCGTCAAGGCACGCGCTTCACGGTTGCGTCATTTCGGGCTGGCTTGAGGCTCAAAGCCGCGCTCATCGCCCGTGCAGGCCGAGACCACTCAGATAGACAAGGACTCCCGCTTCCAACAGGTCCTCCGCCGACATTGGCAGCACCCGCTGCGATCCGTCGCCGCGCGCGAACAGCGACGCGATGCCATGCGAAAGCGCCCAGATGTGCAGGGCCATCATCAAAGCCGGCGGCCGCTTGTCTTTCGGCAGCAGCAGGGAAATCGCCTCGCAGGCGGAGCGAACAACCGCGAAGGCCCGGTCGCCAGCTGCACGGAGTTCCGGGTTGGCGTCTGGCGGAACTCCCGCCTCGAACATGGCGGAGTAGAAAGCGGGTTCGGATCGCGCAAAGTCCAGATAGCTTTTGCCGAGACGCTGGAAAGCGGTTTGGGGATCGGGCTTTCCCTGGTCCCACGCTTTTGAGAGACGGTCAGTAAATTCGTCGAAGCCGCGCCGCGCGACGTCGGCGAGCAACTCTTCGCGGTCCCGGTAATGGCGATAGGGCGCCGCGGCGCTGACGCCGGCCCAGCGGGCGGCATCCGCGAAGGTGAAGCCGGCGGGCCCCTTCTCGGCGATTAAGGCAAGCGCCGCGCGCACCAAGGCTTCTTTCAGATTGCCGTGGTGATAGCCGCGTTCCGGGCCGCTGCCGCGTTTCCAGACCATGTGAAGGGGGTTAACATGCGTCGAAGGGCCACGTCGATGGTCGGCGGTCAAAATGGAACGGCCGCAAGCCCCGGCACATCATCCGGACGCCGTCCGGGCGCATCCCAGAAGAACCTCCTGTCCTCGATCCCGATCGCGACGTCGTTGATCGAGGCCTCGCGCCGCTTCATTAGCCCGGCTTCGTCGAACTCCCATTGCTCGTTGCCGTAGGAGCGAAACCAGGCGCCGCTCTCGTCGTGCCACTCATACTGGAAGCGCACCGCGATGTGATTGCCGTGAAACGCCCAGAGATCCTTGATCAGGCGATAATCGTGCTCCTTGGCCCATTTGCGGGTAAGGAAATCCACGATCGCGTCGCGGCCGACGAAAAACTCCGATCGGTTGCGCCATGTGGAGTCCGGCGTGTAGGCGAGCGATACCTTCACCGGATCGCGAGAATTCCAGGCATCCTCGGCCATGCGGACTTTCTGCCGCGCGGTCTCTTCGGTGAAGGGTGGAAACGGCGGACGCGACATGCAGGGCTCCCTGCTTCAGGCTAACCGGCCATAACGTTTTGCCGATCAGGCTCACATGGAGTCAAGCGCAGTGCAGGTGCAGTTCAGGCGCTAGCCGCGTCCTGATCGGCCTTCATCGCGATCCGCAGTGGCTTCGGAATCGGCTTCGCCCGCCCGCCGGAGATGAAGGCGACGCGCACATCCGCCTGCACCAGCAATTCATCGCCGCGCATCACCCGCTGGCGGATGGTGACGGAGGCGCCCTTCACTTCGTTTGGCTCGCTGACGATTGTGAGAATGTCGTCCATGCGCGCGGGCTTGAGGAAATCCAGCGTCATCGAGCGCACCACGAAGGCGAAGCCCGGGGCCTCCTCCTCCGTCTGTTCGAACAGCACGCGATGATCGGCCCCGATCAGGCGCAGATAGTTCGTTCGGCCCCGCTCCATGTAGCGCAGGTAATTGGCGTGATAGACGATGCCGGTGAAGTCGGTGTCCTCGTAATAGACGCGCACGATGAAAGTGTGGCGCCCGTCACGCAGTTCGCCGTCGAGTGGAACGGATGTCATAGGTCAGCGTCGCTCGCTTGCGGAAGCGCGCGTTATACCAAGCTTCCCGGCGATACCAACATCAGCGCGCGGGACGCGGCTGCCCTGCCTGCTCGATCAAGGGATCGAGCCGGTAAAGCGCACCTTCAATGTCGTCGGTGATGACATAGAGCAGGCCGTCCGGCCCGATCCGGACGTCGCGGATGCGGCCGAGTTGCTCATGCAGCAGCCGCGTCTCGCGCCAGCCCTCGCCATCCCAGTCGAGCCGCAGCAGCGCCTGGCCGGCCAATGTGCCGACCCACAGAATCGGGCTACCGCCCGCGCTGTCGATTGCCAGGCCCGATGGAGCCTGCGCCGGCGGTTCGCCGAACACATGCGCCGGCTGCTCCATGCCGTCTTGCGCCTTGCCGCCCGGCATCGGTGTTCCGTCATAGGCAATGCCATGCGAAATGATCGGCCAGCCGTAATTGCGACCGCGGTCGATCCGGTTCAATTCATCGCCCCCCATTGGCCCGTGTTCGACGGCATAGAGGTGGCCACGGTCCTCGTCGAACGCGAGCCCTTGCGCGTTGCGATGGCCGAAGCTCCAGATTTCCGGCTTGGCATCCTTCCGGCCGTAGAACGGATTGTCCGGCGGGACGCTGCCATCGGTGCGTATCCGGATGACGGTGCCGAGATGATCATCGAGACGTTGCGCCCGATCCTGTTCCCAGCGATCGCCGATGGTCAAAAACAGATACCCGTCGCGCGTGACGGCCAGGCGGCCACCATATTGCTCGTCCTTCTCGGCGCCGGTGCTTTCGAAGATCACGGACTTTCCGATCAGTCGATTGTCGTCGCGGCTGAGCTGCGCCCGTATCACCCGGATTGTCGAATGCTTCCCGCTGCCATGGACATGCGAAAGGTAAATCTGTCGATTCTTGACGAAGTCGGGATCGACCGCGACGTCGAGCAGGCCAGCCAGTCCCGACGAGAATATCGGCGGCAGGCCCGTAATGTCGCGCACGGTGCCGTCCGGGCGAATCTGCCTGAATCGGCCCATGCGCTCTGTCAGCAGCAGCGAACGGTCCGGCAGGAAGGCGATAGACCACGGGAACTCGAACGGGCCGCCGATGCGCACGGCTTCGTATTCCACAGTCTCGGTCTCGGTCTCGGTCTCGTCCGGTACCGGGCTGGTGCGCGCCATGCCGTGTGAGGAAAACGAGAGCACAAAGGCAGACACCGCCAGCGCGCATGCAAGCTGCACACTTCCGCGCCACGCAATCGAAATCCCGGTCCGCTGCATTCAATCCCCCGCATTGAGTGGTGCGAAGGCATAAACGCCGAAGCGCGCAGATTCTTGCCGGCGTTAGGCCGCATGCGACAATTCGCGACAAAGCTGCCGCTGTCACGGTGACGAACTACCAGTGCTGCCCCTGCACAATCGCATCAAGCCGCGCCTTCAATTCGTCCGGCGCAGTGTAGTACCACACCCCGCCCAGCAGCCATCTGAAGCGCTCATTCCTCGCCGCCTCCGCTTCGATCATATCGATCGTCCCCAGCGTGATCAGGTCTTCGAGCGGACCCGCCGCGAGATACGACAGCATGTTCGGATTGGTCTCAATCTTGAGCACCTCGAGGATGATCGCAAGCGCACGCCCCGGATCCTGGACGCGAAGTTCGCACTCGTAATCGCGCAGCGCCGACCAGTTCTGGTCGCGGTCCTTGTCGGCGCATTGGTTTTGCGCGATCCAAACTCTGGCGATGTCCGTCGGCGAGAGCCTGGCAAAATCGATCAGCGGATTGCGCTCCTCATGCGCATCGCGGGTGGCGCGCCATCCTTCTCGATCGGCAATGGCGGCAAGCCTGTTTTCCAGCGCCGTGTCCTCGGTCCACCAATAGACACTCCCCAGCAGCCAGCGCAGCTTCGGTTTGTCCGCTACCTCGCGCTCCAGCCGGCCGATGAGACTGGCTCCATGGTTGATCATCAACGCCGGCGCAAATTTATCGCCGAGTTGCAACAGCAGCGCCATGTCGGCCTCGCGCTGCAAAAGCTCCAGGATGAGACCCAGCGCGCGCTCCGGCTGCCGGTGCGGCAGCGAGTCGAAGTAATGGAACGTCGCCCATGTCCCGTCGGTCTTGTCGCGCAATCCGACCTGCTGCAAGGCGCGCCAGGTATCGGCGAGTTCGGCCATCGGCATGGCATCGAACAGCTTCGCCTGCTCCTCCGGCGTCTCTGCGCCCGGGATCGGCATCGTCGCCCAGTTGGCGGCCTCTTTGATGAAATCGGACATGGCGCACCCGTTGAAGGCAGGGTTCGTTGGTCGCGCAAGGTGGCCGTGAGGTTCAATCCTCCTGCCCGAACAGCCCGAATTGAGCTGGATCGCGCGCGGGCACGGCCAGGCCGAGATGCCGGAAGGCGTGTTCCGTGAGCAACCGGCCGCGCGGGGTGCGTTGCACGAAGCCCTTCTGAATCAGGAACGGCTCGATGATATCCTCGATCGCATCGCGCGGCTCCGAGAGCGCAGCGGCGATGGTCTCGACGCCCACCGGCCCGCCGCCATAGTTGAGCGCAATGGTGGTGAGATAGCGCCGGTCCATCGCATCGAGTCCCGCGCCATCTACCTCCAGCGCGCGCAGCGCCGTGTCGGCAACGGCGCGATCGATCGCCTTGTCACCCTGCACATCGGCGAAATCGCGTAAACGCCGCAGCAGCCGGCCTGCAATGCGCGGCGTGCCGCGCGCCCGACGTGCGATCTCGTTCGCGCCATCCTTGGTGATGGCGACACCGAGCACGCGCGCGCCGCGGGTGACGATCTGCTCCAGTTCGGCCTCGGTATAGAAATCGAGCCGCACCGGAATGCCGAAACGGTCGCGCAGCGGATTGGTGAGAAGCCCTGCGCGCGTGGTCGCGCCGACCAGCGTGAATTTTGACAATTCGATCTTCACCGAGCGCGCGGCCGGTCCTTCGCCGATGATCAGGTCGAGCTGGAAATCTTCCATGGCCGGATAAAGGATTTCCTCGACCTGCGGATTGAGCCGGTGAATCTCGTCAATGAAGAGAACATCGCGCTCCTCGAGATTGGTAAGCAGCGCCGCGAGATCGCCCGCCTTCGAGATCACCGGGCCGGAGGTGGCGCGGAAATTGACGCCGAGTTCGCGGGCAACGATCTGCGCCAGCGTGGTCTTGCCGAGGCCAGGCGGGCCGACGAACAGCACATGGTCGAGCGCTTCGCCCCGCGCCCGCGCCGCCTTGATGAAGACTTCGAGATTGGCGCGCGCCTTTTCCTGCCCGATAAACTCGCCGAGCTTCTGCGGCCGCAACGACGCTTCGGCGAGATCGTCCTCGCTGCGCTCCGGCGTGAGGAGGCGGGTCGCGCTCACTTCTTGCCCCGCCAATATTTGTTCGGCAGCAATTCGGAGATCGACATCACCGACGGCTCCGGTCCGTTCGGCACGATAACCCGCGCTTTCGGATCGTAATCGTGGATCAGTTCGCGGCAGGAGCCGCAGGGCGACACGACCTTGATGGTCTGGTCCTCTTCGTGCGGACGCGGATGGCGCACCGCGACGATGGTGTCGATGCCGTTGTCGCCGGCTTCCGTGATCGAGCGGCCGATCGCGATCGCCTCGGCGCAGACCGCCATCCGCCCGAGATAGGCGTCGATGTTCACCCCGGTGATGATGCGGCCGTCGCGCGTGCGCATGGCGGCGCCAACCTCCTGCCACTCATTGCGATAGCGCGTCTTGATCGCCTCGCTCGCGGCGGCGATCAGATCCTTGTCTTCTTGGCTCAAACTCGACACGCCAGCACCTTGAATCCCTGCGCCCTATTTCGACAATTCCTTCAGCCCGAGGCGGATGAGTTTCGCGGTATCCGCGCCCTCGCCCGCTTCGCGCGCGGCCGCTGCAATCGCCGCCGCCGCCTGTGGCTGACCATAGCCGAGATTGATCAAAGCCGAGACAGCATCGCGGGTCGGCCCCGGCGCGCGGCCCTCATCCATGTCCGCCGACAACCGTACCACCGCCGGATCCAGATCGGTGAAGGCCGGCGTCTTGTCCTTCAGTTCGGTGACGATGCGCTCGGCCACTTTCGCGCCGACGCCGGGCGTCCGTGAGATCGCGCCCTTGTCGCGCAGGGTGATGGCATTCGCAAGCTCGGCCGGTTTCAGCGTCGACAGCACCGCCAGCGCCACCTTCGCCCCGACCCCCTGCACGGTCTGCAGCAGCCGGAACCATTCCCGTTCCAGATCGCTGGCAAATCCAAACAGACGGATCTGGTCCTCGCGGACATGGGTCTCGATCGACAGCGTGGCAGGCTCGCCCGTAGCCGGCAGCGATTGCAGCGTGCGCGCGGAGCAATGCACCTGATAGCCGACGCCATGAACGTCGACGATCACGTAATCTTCACCGTATGAATCGATAACGCCTTTGAGTTTGCCAATCATGCCGGGATCGGGTGCGAATCGTACTCCCGCATTAGACCATGATTTCCTAAAAGCCCTCTCAGGATGGTTTCATGCCCGATTTTATCGCCCTTTTCAAAGAACCGTGGTCAAAGCTCGATCCCGATACGGCCGCCATCCTGGCTCGCATCTATACCAATGCCGCCGACGAGGCGCCGATCTTCACCCGCACGCCCGAGGGCGCGCGCGATCTGATCGACCGGTTCCTGCCATTCTACGTCTCCGCCGGCGCGCCGGCGATCCCGCATATCGAGGAGCGCAAAATACCGGCGGCGAGCGGCGATATCCGCGTGCGGCTCTACGATCCCGGCGCACCCGCTCCGGGCTCCGCCACCGTGTTCCTGCATGGCGGCGGATTCGTGGTCTGCGACATCGACGTTTACGACGGCGTTGCGCGTCAGCTTGCAAAGCGGTCCGGCATGCGCGTCGTGAGCGTCGATTATGCGCTGGCGCCGGAGCATCCGTTCCCGGTCCCGCTGAACGACTGCATCGCCGCGATCCGCTGGGTCGCATCGCATGGCGGCGAATGGGGCATCGACCCCACCCGCATCACTATCGCCGGCGATTCGGCCGGCGCCAATCTGGCGCTCGCCGCAACCATCGCGCTGCGCGACGCGGGCCAATCCCCCATTCGCGGCACCGCCTGCATGTACGGCTGCTATGCGCCCGACCTGAACACGGCGTCCGAGCAGGCCTATGGCGGCGGACCGTACCTGATCTCCGCCCCGGAAATGGCGTGGTACTGGAATCACTATCTGTCGAAGCCCGCGGACCGGACCAATCCGCTGGCTGCGCCACTCCACGCCGACCTGCGCGGACTTCCGCCGCTGTTCATCACAGCCAGTGAATTCGATCCGCTGCGCAACGATTCCGAAATGCTGGTCGAGAAACTGAAGGCGGCCGGTGCGTCCCATGAATTCCGGCTCTGGCTCGGGACGATCCATGCCTCCGTGAACCTGATGGGCTGGATCGCCGCAATGGGACCGCGGGTCGATGAAGTGGGTGCGTTTTTAGGGCGGGTCACGGAAAAAATCTGAACCATTCGTACATCCCGGCGTTACGTCGTCCTTGCCGCGAACGAGCCCGATGATCACCAGAAAACGAGATTTGCGCACCGGACGCTCGGTCTGGGAGGGGCGTGACGCCGCCAAGGTGCGCCACGGCCTGCTGCGAAAGCCGGTCACCACCGATGTGCTGGTCGTTGGCGCAGGCATTACCGGCGCGATGATCGCCGACGCCTTGGCGGAAGCCGGGCTTGCCGTGACGATCGTCGACCGGCGGGACGATCCGGTCAAGGGATCGACCGTCGCATCGACCGCGCTGGTACAATACGAGATCGACACGCCGCTTTCGAAGCTCTCGCGCAAGATCGGCAAGGTCGATGCAATGCGCGCCTGGCGGCGTTCACGTCTTGCCGTCGACGCCGTCGCGGCACGCCTGGCCGATTTGCAATTGCCGGATGTGGTCCGCCGCGACAGCCTCTATCTCGCCGGCAACGAACTCGACGCCGAGGGGCTCGCGCGCGAGCAGGCGGCGCGCCGTGCCATCGGACTGCCGGATCGGCTGCTTTCCCGCAAGGAGCTAAAAGCGCGCTTCGGAATTTCACGCGCCGCGGCGCTGCTGGGCTACGACAATCTCGTCATCGACCCGCGCAAGGCGGCGCATGCAATGCTGGCGTCAGCGGTCAGCAATGGCGCGCGCGTTTTTGCACCCGTCTGCATCGACGATATCGAATGCCATGCGCGCAGCGTGACGGCGCAGACCGACACCGGTCACGTCATCCGTTGCCGCTATCTCGTCATGGCGACCGGATACGAGGTTCCAAAGAGCGTGCCGGCGAACGGCCACAAGATCATTTCCACTTACGCCATCGCGACCGTGAAACAGCCGAAACGGCTGTGGCCCGAGCAATGCATGATCTGGGAAGCTTCCGATCCCTATCTGTATCTGCGCACGACGCCGGAAGGACGTATCATCTGCGGCGGCGAGGACGAGGACTTCGTCGACGAGGAGAAGCGCGACAAGCTGCTTGCGCGCAAGACCGGTACGCTTCAAGCGAAGCTCGGCAAGCTGATCCCCGGTGTCTCGACCAGGATCGATTTCGCCTGGGCCGGCTCGTTCGGGCAAACCGATACCGGACTGCCGCTAATCGGTGAGGTCCCGGACATGCCGAACTGCTTTGCCGCCCTGGGCTATGGCGGCAACGGCATCACCTATTCGCGTATCGCGGCCGATGTCATTACCGGCGCGGTGACCGGCCGCCCGGATTGCGACGCGGACCTCTACGGCTTTAAGAAAAAGAAGCGCTGACGCATCAGCCGGCGGCGATCCTCAGCATCGCGCTCTGGCGATGATGCGCGTGCGTCACCGCAATCGCGAGAGCGTCGGCGGCGTCTTCGGTCCGCGGGTCGGCCTTCGGCAACAGCACCCCGATCATCATGCGGATCTGCGTTTTCTCGGCGTGCCCCGCGCCGACCACGGTCTTCTTCACCAGGTTCGGCGCGTATTCGGCAACCTGCAGCCCGGCCCGCGCCGGAACCAGCATGGCGATGCCGCGCGCCTGCCCAAGTTTCAGCGTCGAGGCACCGTCGCGATTGACGAAGGTCTGCTCGACCGCCGCCTCGTCGGGCGTGAATTCCTCGATCACGCGCACCAGCCCGTCGTGAATCGCGACCAGTCGCGCCGCAAGCGTGGCGCGTTCCTGCGTCTCGACCGAGCCGCAGGCGACGAACAGCAGGCGGTTGCCCTCGCAGGCGATCAGCCCCCAGCCTGTGCGGCGGAGGCCGGGATCGATGCCGAGAATGCGAATCGGGCGCTGCATGCCGGAACAGACATAGCACGGGATGCATGCAAGGCCCGCGCTGCGATGCATCGCTGAAGCCGCCTCCGGCTGATATGGCTGGGCGCAGCCGGGACTCACAGTGACAGAATTCTCAACAACAGCCGCGGGGCTCATTGCCGATCCGCGTTTCCCAGCCGCACTTGCCGTCGCCCTGATCGCGGGGCTGGTGCGCGGCTTTTCCGGATTCGGTTCGGCGCTGATCTATGTGCCGCTGATGGCTGCCATCTATGAGCCGCGGATCGCTGCGCTGACGCTGCTGATCGTGGATTTCGTGGCCAGCGCGCCGTTCACATTGCCGCTGACACGGCGCTGCAACTGGCGCGAGGTCGCGCCGGTATCGCTGGCCGCGATCTGCACCATCCCGCTGGGTGTGGCGGCACTCGAATATCTCGATCCCACGATCCTGCGCTGGTTCATCGCGATCCTGGTGATCGCGCTGCTCGCCGCACTGATATCGGGGTGGCGCTATCGCAATGCGCCGACATGGCCCGCCTCCGTCGGCGTTGGCATGTTTGCCGGCCTTGGCGCGGGCGCGGCCCAAATCGCCGGCCCAGCCGCCATCGTCTACTGGCTCGGCGGGCCAAATTCGGCGACGGTGATCCGCGCCAACCTGATGGTGTATTTCGCGATTCTCGCGATCGTGTCCGCCATCGCCTATTACAGCCGCGGCCTGTTCACCGCCGACGTACTGGCGCTGTCGCTGCTGCTCGGACCGATCTTCATCGTGGCAATGGCCGCGGGCGCCTACCTGTTCCGCGGCGCATCGGACCATGCCTATCGCCGCGTGGCCTATGCGATCATCGCGCTGTCGGCTGTGGTGAGCTTGCCGCTGTTCGATGAATTATTCCGGTAGCATCACGGCGAAGGCGTCTCGCGCCTGAAGTCGGCGCGTTCCAAAAGGTGCGAGGCGGCAAGACCGAACACCAGCCCCCAGAACGGAGCCCCGATGAGGAAGATCGGAATGTCTGCCACCGTCACGACAAAGCAGATCAGCGCGCCGAAGCTGAATTTGTCCCGGAACGAAACCTGGAACGACGTCTGCAGCACGCGCAACATCGCAAGGCCCGCAAGCGTCGCGATGTACGCCGGCGGCGCCGCCAGCATCAACCGGGTGTAGAATGGCGCCATCAGCCCAAAAACCAAAGCCAGCAACCCGATAAAGATCGCTGCCGTATATTGCCGCGGCTTCTCGCCCGAGCTGGCGAGGATCGCGTTGACCGGTCCCGTCAGGCAGGTCGACACCGCCCCCATGAATGCGGCGATCAGCGATCCCACACCGCAGGCGACGGTGATGGTGTTGATCGGCGGCTTGTGGCCGGTCGCGGTCAGAATCGCGATCCCTTGGCCGTTCTGCACGGCCAGCACGGTGATCGCCAGCGGTACCACCAATTCGACCATGGCCTGCCATGAGAATTGCGGGGCATACAGATTGGGCTTCGCGAATTCGAACAGCGTGCCGGCCGGAGGATTGAACGAGCCCAGCAGCCAGATCACCACGGCACCGACGACCAACGCGACGATCAGCGGTGGCGCGATGCGCGCGATCCGCGGCGCAGCGGATAGCGCGAAAAACGTCGCCGACATCGACAACGCGATCCAGAACCCATCGCCGCGGAAGGCGTGAACCAGATCGATGCCAAATCTGAGAAAAACGCCCGCCACCATCGCCATCACGATCGGCATGGGGATCGCGTCCATCACCCGGCGGACCAGGCCGGTCAGACCCAGCACCAGCATCAGCAGACCGGTCGCAAGGAACGCGCCGATGACCTCGGGGAAGGTCAGATGGGTGAGCGCCGGCCCGACCAGCACCGTGCCGGGAATGGTCCAGAAGAACGCCAGCGGCTGCCGGTAAAGCAGCGAAAAGGCGATGGTGATGAGGCCGTTCAGGAAAAACGAAGCGAAGATCCAGGAGGCCAGGTCGGATTCCGATAGACCGCCGCGGGCTCCGACCGACAGGACGATCGCCACCGGCGCCGAAGCCGCGAACAGGAAAGCCACGACCGCATTGCCGGCATAAACGGCGCCGAAATCCGACAAGGGCCGACGCGGCAGCGGCAGGACCGGCTTTTCGAGTGGCATTGAGTTCAGACGCCCGGAACGCTCGCGAGAGTGGCCACCTGCGGAACTCCGCGAGACGCATCACTATCGCAGGACACGGCGATCCCGGTCACGCTGCGTCGCAACATTCGGCTCGGCGCGGACCGACGGTCACGCGCTCATCTTCGCCATGAGCTGTTCGGACACTTCGAAATTGGCATAGACATTCTGTACGTCGTCGCTTTCTTCCAGCACCTCGATCATGCGCAGCAGCTTTTCACCCTGCTCGTCATCGACCGAAAGCGTGTTCTGCGGCTTCCAGATCAGCCCAGACTTGCGTGGCTCCCCGAATTTCGCCTCCAGTGCCTTCAGGACCTCGTTCAGCGAGTCCTGTGCGGTGTAGATTTCGTGCCCGTTCTCGCTCGAGACCACATCCTCGGCACCGGCCTCGATCGCCGCTTCCAGCATGTCGTCGGCACTCGCAACCTTGGCATCAAATTCGATCACGCCGACATGGTCGAACATGAAGGAGACCGCGCCGGTTTCCGCCATGTTGCCGCCGTTCTTGGTGAAGGCCGCGCGAACGTCGCCCGCGGTGCGGTTCCTGTTATCGGTCAGCACCTCGACGATCAGGGCGACGCCGCCGGGCCCGTAGCCCTCATAACGAACTTCATCATAATTTTCCGAGTCACCGCCCTGGCTCTTCTTGATGGCGCGCTCGATATTGTCTTTCGGCATATTCTCGGCGCGGGCGGCGATGATCGCGGCGCGCAGGCGCGGATTAAAGTTCGGGTCCGGCATGCCCATCTTCGCGGCCACCGTGATTTCGCGGCCTAGCTTGGAGAACAGCTTGGAGCGCATCTTATCCTGGCGCCCCTTGCGGTGCATGATGTTCTTGAATTGGGAATGACCTGCCATGGACCAAATACCGCAAATCGGTTGACGCGGCGCGGTTATAGGACGGGCGGTGCGGTCCGCTCAACCCTTTTGCCGCAAACGCGAATGGGTCGCCGCGGGCACGCGCAAAGTCTCCACCTCGTCTGCATACCGCCGGGACGGATAAATGCGTCAGGGCTGGTCGCGCCCATCCGCTTCGCGTCCGAGCCAGGCATCGTTCTCCATGACCACCCGGCAGGGCTCGGACGCCTTGTATTTCTGAGCGCAGGCTGCGAGCGCCGCCTTGCGCGCCCCCTCAAGGCTGGGAGCGCCGAATTGGGTGAAGTGGTGTTTGCCGTCCGGTGTCTGGACCATGACCTTGTAGGTCGGCGCCGCGACATAGCGGTCGACGAAGCCGCGTTGCCGGCTCTCGAGCTTCAGCAATTTCATCAGTTCGACGGCACGATCGCGCCCTGCCGCCGGCAGCCCATGGAAGCGGAGAAACGCATCCATCTCCATCAGCCATTGCAGCTTGCCAGCCGCCGCGGTGAACAGCGAATGGCCGTCATTGCCGAATTTTTCGTACATCACCAGCCTGACGTCGCCGCCGCCGTCGAGAAACGCCGACTGCATGCGCCCGACCAGGTCCGGCCCGAAGAAACTGTCGTTCTTCGCATAGATCCAGAGGTTCGGAACCCGGCTTACGCTTCCGAAATCCTTGTAGGCATTCACCAGCACGTCTTCCTTCGGGCAATCCGGCATCCGGAGACCGCCCGAGATACTGATCACGCCCCGCAGATTAGGCGGATTGCGCGCGCCAAGCGCGACCACCGCGCCACCTCCCGCCGAAACGCCGATCGCGATCGCGCGGTCCGGATCGGCATCAGGCCGTTTCGACACGGCCGCGAGCGCTCCCTGCAAATCGTCGGCGTCGGCCGCGAAGCGGTCCGCGAAACTCGTTGTGGCGCAGGATACCGATGCCGCCATCGGACCGTCCGACTGCCCGAACCCGCGCCGCATCACCACCACCGCGAGCCAGCCCCGCCGCGCCAGGTCTCGCGCCGGTCCCGCATAATCGACGGCCTTGCTACCGAGCATGTCGGACAGATGAGAGGACTTGCCGTGCGTGATGAGCGCGACCGGCAGCTTCCCGGTGACGTCCGACCGCTTCATAAGCAGAGCCTCGAGCCGGACGGAGCGGTTCTCGATGGTGGTCCGCAGGAAGGTCCGCTCGACCACGAACTCGTCGGACGCGGCCTGCGAGAACGCCGGAACGGAACAAAAGCCGACGCACAGCACGCTCAACACGGCAGCGACGAGGCGCCGGAACACAGGCAGCCATGTCGATATGTGGTCGTCAGCGCGCATTGGCTTGCATCTTGAACATCCCAGAATAGCGCCTTGGGTTTTGCGCGGCCAGCATCAACGGCGGCTTAACGGATGGTCTGCTCGGCCGGGCCGGCAGCAACCCGCTCGGGCGCCGTCGGACCGACCCAGGTATCGTTTTCCATAATAACCGTGCAAGGTCCGGCGGTCTTGTTGCGGGACTGGCAATTCTCAAGTGCCGCGTTGCGCGCGATTTCCAGGGTCGAGGCGCCGAACTGCGTCATGTAGTTCTGGCCGTCCGGCGTCTGCACCATGGCCTTGAAGGTTGGCGCGGCGAGATATTGATCGACGAAGCCACGGCTGCGTTCGCTGAGCTTCAGACGTTTCATCAAATCGTCGGCGCGGTCGCGCTTGGTCGCGGGCAGATCGTGGAAGGCGAGGAAGGCGTCCATCTCCATCAGCCACTTCGCACGACCCGCGGCCTCCGCGAAAATCTGATGCCCGTCGTCGCCGTGCTTGTCGAACATCACGAGCTTCACGTCGCCGCCGCCATCGAGATAGGCCGATTGCATGCGCTCGACCAAAGGCGCGCCGAACAGGCTGTCGTTCTTCGCATAGACCCAGATGCTCGGGACACGGCTCGCCGCGCCGTAATCCTTGAATGCATTCACGAGCACGTCTTCCTTCGGGCAGTCCGGCGTCTGCAGGCCGCCTGAGACATTGATGACGCCGCGCAGGTTTTTCGGATTGCGAGCGGCCAGCGCCATCACCGCCGCACCGCCGGCCGACACGCCGATCGCAATCGCGCTCTCGGGATCGGCATCCGGACGCTTCGCGGCGACCTCCAGCGCGCCGTGCAGGTCGTCCGCATCGGCGTTGAAGAAATCGGAGAAGGTCCTGGTGTCGCAGGTCATGGTGACCGGCATCGGGCCATCGGATTGTCCGAAGCCCCGCCGCATCACCACGACGGACAGATAGCCGCGCCGCGCAAGGTCGCGCGCATAGGGCCCGTAGTCGCTGGCGCGCAACGCCAGCATGTCGGCGAGATTCGCCGACTTGCCATGGGTGATGAGCGCGATCGGCAGCGGACCGGTGAGGTCGGCGCGCTTGACGACGAAGCCTTCGAGCCGGACGGCCTTGCCGTTGATGGTGGTGCGGAAAAAGGTTTTCTCGCTCACGAATTCGTCGGCGCCGACTGGCGTTTGCGCCTGTGCGGTTGCAGCAACGGTCAGCAGGCTAAACGACACAATGGCGCCTGCAACATTGCGACTGAAGCTCTGGCAAAGATTGCGCATGGCGGCGCATCTCCGTGCGCCGCATCCCGATCCCTGACCGGGGGCCGGATTACGCCTGCCAGAAGCGCGGCACGGCTTCCTCCAGGCGCGCGCCAAGCCGGACAGCGGCCACCCCTGTGGCCAGTCCGGATCGATCGTCGGTCTCGATCGCAAGGCCGCACAGGGTCGCCGGACCCGTTGCGGCTTCGAACTTGGTCGCAGGAATTCGTCGCAGGAAGCGCGACAGAGGTTCGTCCTTGACCATGCCGATCACGGAATCGTAGTCGCCGGTCATGCCGGCATCGGACTGGAACGCGGTCCCGCCCGGCAGGATCTGATAGTCCGCGGTCGGCACATGGGTATGGGTGCCGACCACCACCGAAACCCGGCCGTCGAGATGGTGGCCCATGGCCTGCTTCTCGCTGGTCGCCTCGCCGTGGAAGTCGACGACGATCGCATCGGCGTCGCGCTTGAGCTGGCAGGCTTCCAGTTCGCGATCGATCGCGGCGAACGGATCGTCGAGCGGATCCATGAAAATCCGCGCCATGGCATTGATGACCAGCACGCGCGCGCCGTTCTTTGCCTCGATCATGGTGGCGCCACGGCCCGGCGTCCCCCGCGGATAGTTGATCGGCCGCACCAGGCGCGGGCTGCGCTCGATGAAGACAAGTGCCTCGCGCTGATCCCAGGAGTGGTTTCCGAGCGTCACCACATCGACGCCGGCATCGATGAATTCACGATAAATCGTTTCGGTGATGCCGAACCCGCCGGCAGAATTCTCGCCGTTCAAAACCACCAGATCGAGAGACCAGTCGGCGATCAGGCCAGGCAGCCGCTGCTGAACGATGGCGCGCCCGGAGCGGCCGACCAAGTCACCAATAAACAGTATGCGCAACCGCGAAACTCCCTAACGGATCTCGATTGTTTCCGTTTCCGTTAGCACAAGGTCGAGCGGCTGGTCGAACGGCGTCGCCGGAACCTTGCCGACCTCTTGCGCAGCGAACGCAAGCCCGATCGCTGTCACCGGCTTCATCGCGCGGATACGGGCGATGGTCCTGTCGTAATAGCCGGCGCCGTAGCCGATGCGGTGGCCGGAGCGATCGAAGGCTGCGAGCGGGACCAGCATGATGTCGGGGAAGACCTCCGGCGCGTCGGGCTTCGGCTCGCGGATACCCCAGACGCCGGACGCAAGCTCATCGCCGAACGCCCAGGCGCGCATGATCAGCGGGTTACCGCGCTTCGGCGTCACCGGCAGAGCCAGACGTGCGCCCGCATCGGCGAGCTTGCGCATCAGCGGCACCGGACTGAACTCGCTCTTCATCGGCGAATAGCCGGACACGATCATGCCGGGCGATACGAGGACTGGAAACGGGCGCTGCGTGACCGCGTCCACGGCCGCCGCACGCGCCGCGGGCGGCATGGCATCGCGCTGCGATAGAGCGGATTGCCGGAGCGTTGCTTTGTCTTCCACGAACAACGCCAGAACACCATCGACAGAGAGAGTGCGGAGCCACGATGGCCGTCGGAATTTTCGACCCCGGGAACCTACAAAAGTAGGTGGGCGCCATATAACCGGATCCACGGACCCGGCCAGGGACAGCTCCCTTCAGGATCGTAAGGCCCCGGGAGTATGATGTTTCCAGTCGCACCCCGCAGCCCCGCCCCGACAATGTAGTGTGCGTGAGGCCGGACCGCCAGCAGGTTCGTGACACGCGGCGCCGCTTGCCCGTTTACCTCCCCGGCGGCGCGCGTCGGCATGCCGCGAGCGGTTTACCCTATCGCCACGCCGGGGTTCGCCTGCACCGACTGGTTGATCTGGCGGGTAATGTCCTCGATCCGCTCGGCCGCCAGATTGAGCGCAGCAACCACCGTGGCCTGGGATTGCTGGCTGCGCTCGGCCGCCACCACGCGGGCATCCTGTAGCGCGGCGATCTCTTCCTCCAGCCTGCGAATGCGGCGCCCCGTCTCCGCCAGTTCGTCTGCCACCGTCAGCGCTGCCATCACGGTGAGCCGTTGATCGCCAATCTCGCCATGCGCGCCGCGCAATTGTTCGATGCGCGCGTCGATCTCTTCGGCGAGCTGGGTCACGTGGTCTTCCTGCCCATCCTCACAGCCCATCCGGTAGTGGCGGCCGTTGATCGTGACATTTACCTGGGCCATCGCATCGTCCCCGTCGCACCAGCCTCTACTTCGGCGTGATCTCTTTCCGAAAACCGGTGCCCGCTTTTCGGGATCTCGCCCTAGTGTGGTGGTTCGGAAATCCGCTTCATTCTCGCAGCAGGCACTTCAAGCGGATTTCCGAACCAAACCACACTAGAATCATAAGCTTTTAGTGTCCTTCGAATCCGAGGTCCGCTCACCAGCAAGCCGGAGAATGAAGCGGACTTCGGATACGGGACACTAGCGGTCGTGCTCATCGAGCAGCTTTTGAATCGTCCCCATCGCCACATCGATACGGCGCGCCACCTCGCGATGGGTATCTTCGAGTTTGCGCCCATGAGCGGCGACATTGTCGAGTTCGGCGGCCAGTCGCGCGCGATCGATGCCGAGCGCATGAAGCTGCATCGCCACCGCGTCGCCGCCGGTTTCGGCCTCGCGTTTGCGCGCCACGGCGGCCTGCAGCGCATCCAGCGCCTGCGCGAGCCTGCGGGCGGCAGCGTCGATGGCGCTCGGGTCAGTCATGCACGCAGCACTCACTGAGTCAAAAACTGTTGCGACACAAGGTGTTAAGGCGATGAGCCTAAATTGACGCTTCAACGGCGTCAATGTTGCTGACCGGTCATCCCCATCATCCTCGCGCGGAGGACAAATGTCCGGCGGGAGGGGTGTTGCGCTGGACTCCACGGGCCCGCCTGACTATGCCCGCCCCAGCACCGCACGCTTTCCGGATTTTCCCCATGTCCCGCGACCAACACGACCGCATGGCCAACGCGATCCGCGCGCTGGCAATGGATGCCGTAGAACAGGCCAAGTCCGGTCATCCCGGCTTGCCGATGGGCGCCGCCGACATTGCGACCGTGCTGTTCACGCAATTCCTGAAATTCGATCCGTCCGATCCGAAATGGCCCGATCGCGACCGCTTCGTGCTGTCGGCCGGGCATGGCTCGATGCTGATCTATGCGCTCCTGTACCTGACCGGCTACGAGGCAATGACGGTCGAGGAACTGAAGAACTTCCGCAAGCTGAACTCCAAGACGCCGGGCCATCCGGAAAACTTCATCACGCCGGGCGTGGAGACGACCACCGGGCCGCTCGGACAGGGCATTGCCAATGCGGTGGGCATGGCGATCGCGGAACGTCATCTCAACGCGGTCTTCGGCGATGTCGTCGATCACCGCACCTATGTGCTCGCCTCCGATGGCGATTTGATGGAAGGCATCAGCCAGGAAGCAATCGCGCTTGCCGGTCACCTCAAGCTCAACCGGCTGATCGTGCTGTTCGACGACAACGGCATCACCATCGATGGCAAGCTCTCGCTGTCGGATTCCGTCGATCAGGTGAAGCGCTTCGAATCCGCTGGCTGGATTGCCGAACGCATCGACGGGCACGATCCGGTAGCCATCGCCGCCGCGCTGAAGCGCGCGCAGGGCGCCGATCGCCCGACAATGATCGCCTGCAAGACCACGATCGGCTTCGGCGCGCCGAACAAGGCCGGCAGCGAGAAATCGCACGGGTCGCCGCTCGGCGCCGACGAGATCAAGGGCGCGCGCGAAAAACTTGGTTGGTCCCACGAGCCGTTCGTGGTGCCGGACGATGTGCTGAAACCCTGGCGCGAGGCCGGCCAACGTTCGAACGAACATCGCAAGGCCTGGGACAAGAAACTGGGCGGGCTCGCGGCGGACACGAAGGCCGAATTCGAGCGGCGCATGACGGGCGTCCTGCCGACGGCGCTCACCGATGCCGTGCAGAAGGTGAAGCGGACGCTCGCCGAGGTTCCGAAAGACATCGCCACCCGAGCGTCGTCGGAATTTGCGCTTGAAGGCCTGGTGCCGGCGGTGCCGGAGATGATCGGCGGCTCGGCCGATCTGACCGGCTCAAACAACACCCGCACCAAGTCGATGAAGGCGATCAGCGCATCGGACTTCTCCGGCCGCTTCATCAATTACGGCATCCGCGAACACGCCATGGCCGCGGCGATGAACGGCATGACGCTGCATGGCGGCATCATCCCCTATTCCGGGACCTTCCTGGTGTTCTCCGATTATTGCCGCCCGGCCATTCGCCTCGCCGCGCTGATGGGCGAGCGGGTGATCCACGTCATGACCCATGACTCCATCGGACTGGGCGAGGACGGCCCGACCCATCAGCCGGTCGAACATCTGGCCGCACTCCGTGCAATCCCGAACCTCAACGTGTTCCGGCCCTGCGACGCGGTCGAGGCGATCGAATGCTGGGAGCTGGCGCTGCGCGCCGCGGAGACGCCAAGCGTGCTGGCGCTCACCCGCCAGAACCTACCGCAGCTCCGAACGTCCTACGTCACCGAGAACCTTTGCGCCGCCGGCGCCTACGAAATTCTGCCCGTCGAGGGCGACAATGTCGATGTGTCGATCTTCGCCTCGGGTTCGGAGGTCGCGATCGCTGTCGAGGCCGCGCAATTGCTGAACCGGCAGGGCAAGCCGGCCCGCGTGGTGTCGGTGCCGTGTCTCGAATTGTTCCTGGCTTTGCCGCCGGAGAAGCGCCATCCGGTGATCGGCGGCGCCGAGGTGAATGTCGCGGTCGAGGCCGGCATCCGTCAGGGCTGGGACGCGATCATCGGCTCGGACGGCGTCTTCGTCGGTATGTCCTCGTTCGGCGCCAGCGCGCCCTACAAGGACCTCTACAGCCATTTCGGCATCACGCCGGAGGCGATCGCCGCAGCGGCGCTGGCGAAGTTCCGGCCGCGATAACCGTACCGGCGCTTTTTGCCGCGTTGCGGCAACAGCAACCCTGCCCACGAGTTGAGTTGGTGCGGAATCCCGTTATAGGAAAGCCGCAAGTGCGCGGCCGCTGATTTCCGCCGGGCCGCGCCTCGAAACCAATCTGCCGGGAGCTTGGAAAACCATGACGGTACGGGTCGCCATCAACGGGTTTGGCCGCATTGGCCGCAACGTCCTGCGGGCGATCGCCGAGTCCGGCCGCAAGGACATCGAGGTGGTGGGGATCAACGATCTCGGACCGGTCGAGACCAATGCCCATCTGCTCCGCTTCGACTCGGTCCATGGCCGCTTCCCGGGCGAAGTGACCGTCAAGGGCGACACCATCTCGGTCGGCAATGGCGCGATCAAGGTCACGGCGATCAAGGACCCCTCAACCCTTCCCTGGAAGGATCTCGGCGTCGACATCGCGCTGGAATGCACCGGCATCTTCACCGCCAAGGACAAGGCTTCGGCGCATCTGACCGCCGGCGCCAAGCGCGTGCTGGTGTCCGCACCCGCCGACGGCGCCGATCTCACCGTGGTCTACGGCGTCAACCACGACAAGCTGACCAAGGACCACCTCGTCGTCTCGAACGCGTCCTGCACCACCAACTGCCTCGCACCGGTGGCGAAGGTGCTGAACGACGCGGTCGGCATCGAGAAGGGCATGATGACGACGATCCATGCCTATACCGGCGACCAGCCGACGCTCGACACCATGCACAAGGATCTTTACCGGGGCCGCGCCGCCGCGCTGTCGATGATCCCGACCTCGACCGGCGCCGCCAAGGCGGTCGGTCTTGTGCTTCCCGAACTCAACGGCAAGCTCGACGGCTTCGCCATGCGCGTGCCCACTCCGAACGTCTCGGTTGTCGACCTGAAATTCATGGCGAAGAAGAGCACCAGCAAGGACGAGATCAACGAGGCGATCAAGCGCGCGTCCGAGCAGCAGCTCAAGGGTATCCTTGGCTACACCACGAGCCCGAACGTTTCGATCGACTTCAACCACGATCCGCATTCCTCGGTCTTCCACATGGACCAGACCAAGGTCATGGATGGCACGCTGGTGTCGGTCCTGTCCTGGTACGACAACGAATGGGGCTTCTCCAACCGCATGTCCGACACGGCCGTGGCGATGGGCAAGCTGATCTGAATGAGCCGCGCAAAAGCATTGGGAAGCATTCTAGTGCTCATTGCATTGTCTCATTCCGCTTTCGCGCAAATCTATTACTGTGATCGGCCGCGGAAGCCTTACATTCCTTCGTATTCGACTGACCGGAGCGAGATGGAAAACGCACGCGACGAGGTGGAGCGATACACTCGTCGCATGCGGGAATATGTCGATTGTCTGAACAATGAGAACAACGACGCAATCGACGAACACCGCCGCATCATCCGCGACTGGAATAGTACAGTTTCCTCCTACAACAATCGTTAGCTGAATGTTCCGCACCCTCGATGACGCAGACCTGCGCGACAAGCGCGTTCTTCTCCGCGTCGATCTCAACGTCCCGATGGAGAACGGCAAGATCACCGACGCGACCCGCATCGAACGCGTGGTGCCGACGATCACCGAAATCGCAGACAAGGGCGGCAAGGTCATTATCCTCGCGCATTTTGGCCGTCCGAAGGGACGCGACGAGAAGGACTCGCTGCGCCCGGTCGCCGCCGCTCTCTCGAAGATCATCAACAAGCCGGTCGAATTCGCCGACGACTGCATCGGAGCGGACGCGAAAACTGCCGTCGATGCGATGAAAGCCGGCGACATCCTCGTTCTCGAAAACACTCGCTTCCACAAGGAAGAGGAAAAGAACGATCCCGCCTTCGTTCAGGTGCTGGCTCACCTCGGCGATATCTATGTCAACGACGCCTTCTCCGCTGCGCATCGCGCGCACGCCTCGACCGAAGGCCTCGGCCACAAGCTGCCGGCCTATGCCGGCCGCACCATGCAGGCCGAACTGGACGCGCTGTCCAAGGCGCTGGTCGCGCCGGCCAAGCCGGTGATCGCCATTGTCGGCGGCGCCAAGGTCTCGACCAAGATCGACCTGCTCGAAAATCTGGTCGGCCGGGTCGACGGGCTGGTGATCGGCGGCGGCATGGCCAACACTTTCCTGCATGCGCAAGGTGTCAAGATCGGCAAGTCGCTGGCCGAGCGCGATCTCGCCGAAACCGCGCGCCGCATCATGGACAAGGCCGAAGCGGCCAAATGCGCGATCATCCTGCCGGTCGACGCCGTCGTCGCCTACAAGTTCGAAGCGAACGCCCCGTCGCAGGCCTATGGCCTCGACGCCATCCCCGATGACGGCATGATCCTCGATATCGGTCCGCTGTCCATCGAGCGTGTGAACCTCGCCATCGACGACGCACGCACCCTGCTCTGGAATGGCCCGCTCGGCGCGTTCGAACTTGCGCCGTTCGACCGCGGCACGGTTGCGGCAGCGCGTCACGCCGCGGAACGAACCCGGGCCGGCAAACTTGTCTCGATCGCCGGCGGCGGCGACACCGTGGCGGCGCTCAACCACGCCGGGGTCGCGGACGATTTCAGCTACATTTCCACAGCCGGTGGCGCATTTCTCGAATTCTGCGAGGGGAAATCGCTGCCGGGGGTTGAAGTATTAAGGGCAAAATAACCCTGCCTCTTTTCCGCTCGCCCGGAGAGGATGTAAAAGACCGTCGAATTCTGCCGGTTTTTCCGGCCTGCGAACGGAGCAACCGATGAACCTCGCTGAACTGAACAAGGTCGCCGAAGCTATGGTCGCGCCCGGCAAGGGCATCCTGGCGGCCGACGAATCCACCGGCACCATCAAGAAGCGCTTCGACGCGATCGGCACCGAAAACACCGAGGATAATCGCCGCGACTATCGCGAGCTGATGTTCCGTACGTCGGAAGCGATGTCGAAGCACATTTCCGGCGTCATCCTCTACGACGAGACCATCTGGCAGAAGGCCAAGGACGGCACGCCGCTGGTCGATCTCATCAAGAAGGCCGGCGCCATTCCGGGGATCAAGGTCGACGAGGGCACCAAGCCGCTGCCCAATTGCCCCGGCGAACTCGTCACCATTGGCCTCGACAGGCTCGCCGATCGGCTCGCGAAATACTACGAACAGGGCGCGCGCTTCGCGAAATGGCGCGCCGTGATCGACATCGGCGAAGGCATTCCGAGCTACGCCTGTATCAGCGCCAACGCGCATGCGCTCGCGCGCTATGCGGCGCTCTGCCAGGACGCGCAGATCGTGCCGATCGTGGAGCCGGAAGTGCTGATGGACGGCAGCCACGATATCGATCGCTGCTACGAGGTCACCGAATTCGTGCTGAAGGAGACTTTCCAGCAGCTCTATTCTCAGAAGGTGGCACTGGAAGGCATCGTGCTGAAGCCGAACATGGCGGTGCCGGGCAAGAAGAGCGCGAAGAAGGCCTCGGTGCAGGAGGTCGCGGAAAAGACCGTGAAGCTCCTGAAGAATTGCGTGCCGGGCGCGGTGCCAGGCATCGCCTTCCTGTCCGGCGGCCAGTCCGACGAGGAAGCCACCGCCCATCTCGACGCCATGAACAGGATCGGCGGGCTGCCGTGGAAGCTCACCTTCTCCTATGGCCGCGCGCTGCAGGCCGCGCCGCAGAAGGCCTGGAGCGGCAAGACGGAGAATGTCGCGGCGGCGCAGCGCGCTTTCACCCATCGCGCGATGATGAACGGCCTCGCCTCGCTCGGCCAGTGGAAGCAGGATCTGGAAAAGAAGGCAGCATAGCGTAATGTCCGCTCCTCCCCGCGGACGCGGAAATCCGGCCTATTGCGCCGGATTTGCCGCTTTGGCGGGGATGAACGAGGTTGCGACGCTCCCCGTCAAACTGCCGCCCGATTGCGGTCACATCGGGTAACCGGATGACACCGCCCCGACCAACCGAGCTCAGGCGCCCTCGGCCGCGCCTCTATCTGGTCACGCCGGCCGCGGCCGAAGCCGCGCAGCTCCGGCTCGACCTGCTCGGCGCGCTCGATTCCGCCGATATCGCCGCCGTTCTGATGCGGCTTCCCGACGAGGATGAGCGCTCGCTGATCAACCGCGTGAAGGAGATCGGCCCCGTCGTGCAGCGCGCCGAGGCGGCCCTGATCCTCGACGGCCATCCGCGGATTGTCGCCCGCAGCGGCGCGGATGGCGCGCACCTCAACGGGCTTGCCGCATTCCAGGATGCCGCGGCAGCGCTGAAGCCCGACCGGATCGCGGGCATCGGCGGTCTTGAAACCCGACATGACGCCATGATCGCGGCGGAGGACGGCGCCGACTACGTGATGTTTGGCGACAATGAGCGGCCGTCGCTCGATGCGCTGATCGAGCGCGTCACCTGGTGGGCCGATCTCTTCGAGGTGCCCTGCGTCGCCTATGCCACCACGCTCGAGGAGATTGCGTCGCTGGTCGATGCGGGTGCCGACTTTATCGCCGTGGGCGATGCGGTGTTCTCGGACCCACGCGGCGTGGCGGCCGCGGTCGCGGAGGCCTCCGCGCGCCTGTCCGTCGCGGAGGTCGCGACGTGAAGGCGCCGATCCACATCGTGCTGGCAATGTCGTTATCGCTCCTGGCTGTCCCGGCTTATGCGGCGGCAAAGAAGGCCAACCCGTCGCCGCCCCTGCCCGAGCCGGCTCCGAATGCAGCCCCGCAGGATCCGGGCGACGTGGCCTATGCCCAGTTTCAGCGCGGCTATTACCTGTCCGCTATGGCGGAGGCGCAGAAGCGGGTCGAAGCCAACGGCGACCCCAAGGCCATGACGCTGATCGGCGTCCTGTATGGCGGCGGGCTGGGCGTCGGGCAGGACGATGCCAAGGCGGTCGAGTGGTACGGCAAGGCTGCCGAACGCGGCGACCGCGAAGCAATGTTTTCGCTGGCGATGATGCGGCTGGCTGGCCGCGGCGGTCCCAGGGACCGCGACGCTGCGGCAAAGCTGTTCGCAAGCGCCGCCAAGCTTGGACAGGCGAACGCAGCCTATAATCTTGGCCTGTTCTATCTCGAAGGCATGCAGTTTCCGCGCGACTTCGCCCGCGCCGCCGAGCTGTTTCGTCAGGCTACGGCGGCCGGCAATCGCGAGGCCCAATACGCCCTCGCCACGATGCACAAGGAAGGCCGAGGCGTTCCGAAGGACGACAAGGAAGCGACCCGCCTGCTCTCGCTCGCGGCGCTGGCCGACCACCTCGATGCGCAGGTCGAATTCGCGATCGCCCTGCATAACGGCACTGGCATTACCAAGGACGAGGCCACCGCCGCCCAATTGCTGCGCAAGGCGGCCCGGCGCGGCGCACCGGTGGCCCAGAACCGGCTGGCACGTATCCTCGCCACCGGACGCGGCCTGCCGGAGGACCCCAAGGAAGCGGTCAAATGGCACATCGTGTCCAAGGCCGCCGGCGCCAGCGATCCATGGCTGGACGAGTATATGGCCAAGCAATCCGACGAGATCCGTGCCGCGGCGCGGAAGGAGGCCGACCCCTGGCTGTTCATCATCGCCAATTCACGCTCTTGACGGCGGCCAAGCCGACGGGCACATGGCGCCGATATTCCTGAAATCACGGAACGCCTCATGGCCAAGATCAATGGCAACGAAATCCGTCCTGGCTATGTCATCGAGTACCAGGACACGCTCTGGGTCGCTGTCAAAACCATGGCGGTCAAGCCTGGCAAGGGCCCGGCTTATAATCAGGTCGAACTGAAAAACCTGATCGACGGACGCAAGCTCAACAACCGCTTCGGCTCCGACGAGCGGGTCGAGCGCGCGCGCCTCGAGCAGAAGGATTTCCAGTTCCTGTACCGCGAAGGCGAGAGCCTCGTCTTCATGGACAACGACTCCTACGAGCAGACCGAACTGCACGAGGATTTCGTCGGCGAGCGCGCCGCGTTCCTGCAGGACGGCATGACGGTGACGCTCGAACTGCACGACGAGCGCCCGATCAGCATCAAGCTGCCCGACTACGTCACGCTCGAAATCGTCGAAGCCGATCCCGTCGTCAAAGGGCAGACCGCATCCTCATCCTACAAGCCGGCCAAACTCGAAAACGGCCTGCGCGTCATGGTGCCGCCCTTCATCACCGCGGGTGAGAAGATCGTGGTCGACACCAACGAAGTCACCTACGTTCGCCGGGCGGATTGAGTTTTATCCCTCCCCCATCGGGCGGGATAAGGAAGCATCATGCAACACTCCGCCCTCCTCAACGTGATGATGAAAGCTGCCCGCAAGGCCGCGCGGCAGCTCAATCGCGATTTCGGCGAAGTCGAAAAGCTGCAGGTCTCGGTCAAGGGGCCGGCGAATTTCGTCACCGCCGCCGACCGCAAGGCCGAACAGACCCTGCGCGACGAGTTGATGACCGCGCGCCCGGGCTACAGCTTTGTCGGCGAGGAAGGCGGACGCATCGACGGTCCGGACAAGAGCCATACCTGGTACGTCGACCCGCTCGACGGCACCACCAACTTCCTGCACGGCATTCCGCATTTCGCGATCTCGATCGGGCTCGAGCGCGAAGGCACGATGGTCGCCGCGCTGGTCTACAATCCGGTCTCCGATGAAATGTTCGTTGCCGAACGGGGCAAGGGCGCATTCGTGAACGATCAGCGCCTGCGCGTCGCCGGGCGCCGCACGATGGAGGACGCGGTGGTCGCGTGCGGGCTGCCGCATCGCGGACGCGGCGGCCTGGCGGAATTTCGCACCGAATTCGCCGCCGTGCAGGAGCAGGTCGCGGGCCTGCGCCGCTTCGGCTCGGCCGCACTCGACCTCGCCTATATCTCTGCCGGCCGCTTCGACATCTACTGGGAACGCAATCTCCAGTCCTGGGACATGGCGGCAGGCATCCTGCTCGTGCGCGAAGCCGGCGGCTATGTCACCGATTGCGATGGCCATGACGCGATGTTTGCCAAGGGCAATATCGTCGCCGGCAACGAGACGCTGCTGAAGGAATTGCTGACGCTTCTGAAGAAGTCGGCGACCGTAGCCTGAGCTTGGAGCGTTTTCGAGCGCAGTGGGTACCGGTTCGCGTCAAGAAAACGCGTCAACGCTCCAAGGTTCAGACCGCCCGCATCCGGTAATGGCTGACGCCCCATTCCTTGCCGCCCGCATGGCCGAACATGCCAGCCGTGGCCAGGAAGAAGATGCGCCAGCGCTTCGCCCAAAGCGCTGAATCCTGGCCGTAGACGGTTCGCAGAACCGGCTCGACCTCGCCCCGCCTTGCGTCGAAACTCGAAAGCCAGTCCAGCGCCGTGCGCTCGTAATGCGTGCCGTCCCAGAGCCAATCCTGTTCGACCTCGAAAAGATCGGAAAAATGCCGCGGCAGATTGTGGCTCGGCATGATGCCGCCGGTGAAGAAATACTGCGCGATCCAGTCGGCCTCGTCGGACACTTCGTACCGGTAAGGCACACGGCGGTGACTGAACACATGCATGAAAAAGCGGCCGTCCGGCTTCATCCATGAGCGCACGCGCTCGAACAGCGAGCGCCAGTTCGACATGTGCTCGAACATTTCGACCGAAACCACCCGGTCGAAAGTCTGTTCCGGCGAGAACGCGTTCATGTCGCAGGTCACGACCCGCAGATTGCGGATCTGACGCAACTGCGCCTCGGTCTCGATGAATTCACGCTGCGACTGCGAATTCGAAACCGCGGTGATGCGTGCTTTCGGGTATAGCTGCGCCATGAACAGCGACAGCGAGCCCCAGCCGCAGCCGAGTTCGAGAATGTCCTGGCCGTCGTGCAGGTCGGCATGTTCGACGGTCAGCTGCAGCGCACGTTCTTCGGCGTCGGCCAGTGTCGCGGTCTTGCTGTCGTAATAGCAGCAGGAATATTTCCGATGCGGTCCCAGTACGAGGCCGAAGAAATCTGCCGGCACTTCGTAGTGCTGCGCGTTTGCTTCCTGCGTGTTGATTGCGATCGGGCGCGCCGCCATCTCGCGTGCAAACAGACGCTCCGCATCAGCATTGCTGCGCGACAATGACCGCGCCGTCCGGCCGCACAGAAAGTCGATGCCGGCGCGGGTCAACGGGTCCGGCACCGGAACCCGCTCGACAATCCTGGATGCTGCGGAAATCAGCCCCATGCGGCCCTCCCCTCACGATCTCGGCGGTGACAGAAAGAACAGGCTGGTGCGGCGCTGGTAATCGGCGAAGGCGGCGCCCCGCGTGCGCTCCATATGTGCCTCCAGATGCGGCACCCCGGTCGCGTAGCGCAGCACCCAGTACATCACGGCCGGGCCCATCAGTGCGAGCCAGCCATAGAGATAGCCGCCGGACAGATCGATCGCGATCACCGGCCAGGCCAGCCAACCGAACCATTGAAAGAAGTAGTTCGGATGGCGCGACCAGGCCCACAGGCCGCTGTCGAGGATCTTTCCGCGGTTGGCGGGATCGGCCTTGAACCGCCGCAACTGACCGTCCGCCAGCGCCTCGCCAATCACGGCGATCAGGACGATGGCGATGCCGATATAGTCCTGCACCCGCATCGTCGACGCCGGATTCTTGGCGGCCAGATAGACCGAGAGCGCCAGTGGCACGGAGCCAAAGGCCTGCTGCTGCAGGAAGAAAAACATGCGGCGCGGCGCCGCCTCACCCCAGTCCGCCGCGAGCTTGGCGTAGCGCGGATCGTCGGAAATCTTGGTGGTGCGCGCCGCGATATACATGCCCAGCCGCGCGGCCCACAGCGCAACCAAAACCGCGACCACCATCTCGCGTGGCGGAAAATTGTGCGGTGGCAGCATCAGCGCGGCGCCGATCCCCACCAGCCCGAGCCCGAAGGTCCAGACCGTGTCCACCCATCCGGAATTGCCGGTACGCTGACGAATCAGCCAGGCGCCCGACATGATCACCGACAGCGCCAGCGCAATGGCGGCGACGGAAAGAATGAACAATGCGAATGTCATAATGGAACCGTAAGGCCTTCCGCGCGTCGTTTTTGGGCCCGATCTTCCCGAGATACGGGCCGGATTTCAAACCGTTTCAGCCGTCACCACGCCGATCCGGCGCCCAGCAGGTTCTATTTCGCCGCGCCTGTGCCATATTGAAGGCACGCTTTGTCATTGAAAGGCTTGCCAGCGATGGCTCGCAAATACGATCCCAACAAGCTCTCCTCCCCGCGCATTTTTCTTGTGCGGATGCTGGTATTTCTGGTGCTCTGCGCGCTGGTCGGGGTGGTTCTGTACCGGCAGATTCTCGGTGCCTTCATGGCCAATCCGGGCCTGAACGGACTGATAATCGGCGTGCTGGTGATCGGCATCCTGCTGTCGTTCCGGCAGGTGCTGCGGCTGTTTCCCGAGGTCGCCTGGGTCAACAGCTTCCGGCTGGCCGATCCGGGGATAGCGGTCGAGCGGCCCCCGACCTTGCTGGCGCCGATGGCGGCGCTGCTGGGCGACCGGCTTGGCCGCATGGCGATCTCGACCCAGATGATGCGCGGCATCCTCGATTCGATCGCCATGAGGCTCGACGAGGCCCGCGACCTGTCGCGCTACCTGACCGGCCTGCTCATCTTCCTCGGCCTGCTCGGCACCTTCTGGGGCCTGATCGAGACCGTCGGTTCGGTTGGCAAGGTGGTGGATACGCTGAAGCCCGGAGGCGACTCGGCCTCGGTGTTCGAAACCTTGCGCGAGGGACTTGCGGCGCCGCTCGGCGGCATGGGCATCGCGTTCTCGTCCTCGCTGTTCGGTCTCGCCGGCTCGCTCATCCTCGGCTTCCTCGACCTGCAGATGAGCCAGGCGCAGAACCGCTTCTACACCAACCTCGAAGACTGGCTGTCGACCACTGTGCACGACATCAGCGTCGAGCCCATGTCTGCCGGATCGGCGCCGGTGTCGGGCGACATGAAAGCCGTGATGGAGCGGCTGCGCGAGACCGTGTCGGAGAGCGGCGGCAACAAGGCCGCGACCGCCGCCATGGCAAACCTCGCCGAGGCGATCCAGGGCCTCGTGCATCACATGCGCACCGAGCAGCAGATGATTCGCGACTGGGCGGATTCGCAGGCCGAGCAGAACCAGGAAATCCGCAAGGTGCTGGAAGTGCTGGCACGCGAAAAGACTTGACCTCATGGCACTGTCGCGCGGCCGCAGGGATCGCGGCGTCGATTACTGGCCCGGCTTTGTCGACGCATTGTCGACGCTTCTGCTCGGCATCATCTTCCTGCTGTCGATCTTCGCCGTGGTGCAGTTCTATCTCTCCCAGGAGGTGACGGGAAAGGACACGGCGCTGCAGCGGCTGACCGCGCAGATTGCTCAGCTTACCGACCTGCTGGCGCTGGAGCGGTCGGGCCGGGCGGACCTCGAAGCCCTTCTCGGCACGGTCAAATCGAATCTCTCAGCCACCGAGCAGGAGCGCGACCGGCTGCGAGGGCTGGCCGAGGGCGCGGGCGGAGCGGCCGCCGCGCAGGGCAGGGCGAACGAACTCGCCGCCGCACTCGACCTCGAGAAGCAGAGCGTGGCGCGGGCGCTGGCGCAGGTGGAAATCCTGAACCAGCAGATCGCGGCGTTGCGCCGCCAGCTCGGTGCGATCGAGGCGGCGCTCGAAGTTGCGGAGAAGCGCGATCGCGATTCCCAGAGCAAGATCGCCGATCTGGGCCAGCGGCTGAACCTCGCGCTGGCGCAACGCGTGCAGGAATTGCAGCGCTATCGCTCCGACTTCTTCGGCCGGCTGCGGCAAATCCTCGGCAGCCGTCCTGACGTGCGGATCGTCGGCGATCGTTTCGTTTTTCAGTCGGAGGTGTTCTTCGATCCGGGTCAGGCGGTCTTGAAACCGGAAGGCCGCACGGAAATCGACAAGATCGCTACCGCTTTGATCGAACTCGAAAAGCAGATTCCGCCCGACATTCCCTGGGTAATGAGGGTGGACGGCCATACCGACATCCGGCCGATCGCCAATGTGCAATTTCCTTCCAACTGGGAGCTGTCGTCGGCGCGCGCGATCGCGGTCGTGCAGTACATGATCTCGCGCGGCATCTCGCCGCAGCGCCTGGTCGCCGCCGGCTTCGGTGAATTCCAGCCGCTCGATGCTGAAAAGACCGAAGAGGCGTTTCGCCGCAATCGCAGGATTGAGCTCAAACTGACCGAACGCTAACGTCGTCCGCTGACATAAAAGGGGGGACGGACGATCCATGCCGCACCAGACGGTCAAGCTGCGGCCCTATCAGCCGGCCGACGAACAACCGGCGCTGGCGCTCTGGCAACGCAGCTGGCAGCAGACCTATCCGCAGATCGACTTCTCCCAGCGCTTGGACTGGTTTCGCGAACACTGGGCCGACCTCACGCAGGATTCAAAAGTCGTGATCGCCGAATACGACGCGGCGCCGGACCATCTGGCCGGCTTCGTCGCGGTGTCGCAGCGCACCGGCTATCTCGACCAGATCGCAGTCGCGCCCGAAGTCCAGCATCTCGGCGTCGGCAAGGCGCTGATCGACGCGGCCAAGCATATCGGGCGTGAAGGCCTCTATCTGCACGTCAACAAGGACAATGTGCGCGCGCTCGAATTCTACCAGAAATGCGGCTTCGTCATCGCCGGCGAAGACGTGAACCGCAGATCCGGCGCGCCGGTCTACATGATGACGTGGCGGCCGGGTCAGGATTTTCCGGAGCCCTGACCGCGCAAGCGGTTCGTCAGGTCAATCCGAACTGCAGCCGCGCCAGCCGCGCATACAGCCCACCTGCGCCGACAAGCTGTTCGTGCGTCCCCTGCTCCACGATCTTTCCGTCCTCCAGCACCAGAATCCGGTCGCACGAGAGCACGGTCGCGAGCCGGTGTGCGATCACCAGCGTGGTCCGCCCTTCCATCGAATGCGCCAGCGCCTTTTGCACCAGCGTCTCGCTTTCGGCATCCAGCGACGATGTCGCCTCGTCGAGCAACAGAAGCGGCGCATCGCGCAGGATCGCACGCGCGATAGCGATGCGCTGGCGCTGCCCGCCGGACAGCGTCACCCCGCGCTCGCCGATCAGGGTCGCAAAGCCCTGCGGCAGCTTTCGGATAAATTCGGTCGCCGCGGCCATCTCGGCCGCACGCTCGACCTCCGCATCGCTCGCGTCGGGCTTGCCGAAAGCGATGTTCTCGCGCACCGACGCGGCGAAGATTGCGGATTCCTGTGGCACCAGCGCGATATGGCGGCGCAAATCCAGCGGATCGGCCTGCGCTACATTCACCCCATCGAAGCTCACGCGTCCGGACGACGGATCGTAGAAGCGCAGGATCAGGTGGAAGATCGTGCTCTTGCCGGCACCCGAGGGGCCGACGATCGCGACTTTCTCGCCGGGCGGCACCCGGAATGACACGCCGTCGAGTGCAGGCTGGTCCGGCCGCGTCGGGTAGAAGAAGATAACATTGTCGAACGTGACTTCGGCTCGCGCCTTGTCGGAAATCTTCACCGGATTGGCCGGTACCTTGACGTCCGGTTTGACGTTCAGGATTTCGAACAGCCGCTCGGCAGCACCGGAGGCCTGCTGCACTTCGCCCCAGACCTGGCTGAGTTCGCCCAGGCCACCCGCGGCGAACACCGCATACAACACGAACTGGCTCAGCCGTCCCGGTGTCATCTCGCCGGCGAGCACGTCCATGGCGCCGACCCACAACACAACCACGACGCTTGCGAAGATCAGGAAGATCGCAATCGCCGTCAAAATCGAGCGCGCCAGCGTCGATTGCCGTGCCGCCTGAAAGGCCGCCTCCACCGCCGCACCGAAGCGCCTGGCGGCATAGCTCTCGCTGGTGAAGGCCTGCAGCGTGCGGATCGAGCCGATGGTCTCCGCCGCATAGGCCGAGGCGTTGGCGAGCGAGTCCTGCGCCAGCCGCGAGCGCTGCCGCACCGCGCGCCCGAACGCGACAAGCGGCAAGACGATCACCGGGATCACCGCCAGCACGAACAGCGACAGTTTCGGGCTGGTGATCACCATCATGGTGCCGGCGCCGAGAAACAGCACCAGATTGCGCAGCGCGACCGAGACCGAAGCGCCGACCGCAGCCTTGATCTGGGTGGTGTCCGCGGTGAGCCGCGACATCATCTCGCCGGTCTGCGAGCGGTCGAAGAAGGACGGCGACAACCGCGTGAGATGGCCGAACACCTCTTCGCGCAGGTCCGACACGATGCGCTCGCCAAGGGTGGTGACGAGGTAGTACCGGCACGCACTCGCCATCGCGAGCACGAACACCACGCCGATCATCACCGTGAAATAATTGTCGATCAGCGAGCGCTCGCCGCTGAATCCGTGATCGATCATGCGGCGCACCGCGACCGGGACCGCGAGCGTCGCCAGCGCCGCGGTCAGCAGCGCCGCGCAGGCGAACAATGCACGAACACGGTACTTAAACAGGTAAGGGATCAGCAGCCGCAGCGGCTTCAGGGTGGTACGGCCCCGCGTCCCCCGGGCCGCACCCGCGGCCGCCGCCTTTTCGCTGTCTGCCACAAGGGCCATCCGCCCGGTCTCCGGTCTCGTCAGGCCCCTGAATGCCGCGTGCGGGAGGCCCCCGCAAGCCACAAACGTGCAACTTGTGCCGGGGCGAGGCTTGCGTTATAGACCCGGCGAATTTTCATCAATCCGCAGATCCGACTGGCGCGGCCCAAGCGCGCGCGGGAGCCCATCATGAAGCCCGACATTCACCCGAACTATCACACCATCAAGGTCAAGATGACCGACGGCACCGAGTTCGTCACCCGCTCCACCTGGGGCAAGGACGGCGACACCATGGCGCTCGATATCGACCCGAAGTCGCATCCGGCCTGGACCGGCGGAAGCCAGCAGCTTCTCGACCGCGGCGGCCGCCTGTCGCGGTTCCAGAAGAAGTTTTCGGGCTTCATCAAGGAAGACGCCGCGAAGAAATAAGCGTTGCCGGAACCCGGCAATCCTCGCCGCAGATCTTTGTCATGGCCGGGCTTGCCCGGCCATTTTGCGTTTCTGTCTGGGGTCAAGACGGACATGCCCGCGACCGGCGCCGGCATGTCCAAGAAATCGCTGGTCGGAACTCAGCCCTGCCGCTCGAACGCGGCTTTGAGCATGCCGATCTGATGTTCGACCGGATTGTTCGTGTTGCGTGGCGTCTCCGACGGCGAATGGATGGTGGCATCGAGCCGCCGCACCTGATCGGCGAGCACGAGCGAGCGCTGGATCAAGGTCACCAGCGCATCCGGCAGCAAATTCAGCGTATCCTGGTCCGCCGTGAAGGTCGGCGACAGCTTCACCTTGGTCTTTTCCTGATTGACCTGCGAGAGCGACATCTCGCCCTCCTTCACTGCGCGATGCAGCAACAGCCACGATGCAAGCTGCATCAGACGCGTGGTCAGGCGCATGCTCTCGGTCGCATAGGTCAGCGCCGCAGCACGCGGCAACGCCTTCGATTCCTTGCGGCCGGGACCGTCGAGATAGGCCGCGGTCTCCTCGACCAGACCCATGCCATCGCGGAAAAGCTGAGAGAAGGCCTGCGAACCCGCGAGCTTTTCCCGGAACGAGATCGGCCCGCTCACCTCAAAGGATACATCCGACATCACGCTACGCCTCACCCCAACGCACCAGACCGGCAAGGACGTCGCATATGCCCGGTCGGTGCAGCGCCAACTCGATGCCGGGAGCATAAGGGCAGCACGCACACCGGGTAAAGCAATTGGGACGTCTATTTGATGTCATAGTTGCCAAGGGGAGCAGCTTGCATGGCCGCGACCCGAAAGCTGTTCCGATTTGGCACAGAACAAAAAAGAGCCGCCGTTTCCGGCGGCTCAAGTGAATAACAGGGAGGCGTCAAACAGAGTGGACAGGAGCCACTCGATGTCCAGAAGATGGACGCCGACAGTAATACCGGGGAAAGCTTAAATGATCGTTAAATGCAAAACGATCGGTAAACTCGAACGTGACAATTCCACCGAACGGGAACCGTTAACGCTGTCTATTTCTTGAAGAAATTGTCTGCCGCGCTGCGTGACGACTGCTTCTTCACGACATCTGCCTCGAGCCGCGCGATCTCCTCGCGCATGAGCGCGACCCTCTCGTTCAGCTCGGCGACCGACAGCAATGTCAGATCCTGACCGATCTCGTGCGTGATCTTCTTTTTCGGTCGGTCGTCGTCGTCGAATGCGGGCATCGCCATCGGCCTCCGTCTGCGCGCCGAAATTTAGCGGCGCCCGGTCGGGTTGTCACACCGGCAGGCGGATACTATCAAAGGCCGCTCCCCATCCAGCCCTTCTCTTGCAGGACATCCCCATGACCACGCTTCCCGCCCGCATGACCGTCGTCGGCATCAAGGAACCGGGCGGACCCGAAGTGCTGGTCCCCGAACAGCGCGATGTGCCGAAACCCGGCAAGGGCGAAATCCTGGTCAAGGTTGCGGCAGCCGGCGTCAACCGCCCGGACGTCCGCCAGCGACAGGGCTCGTATCCACCGCCGAAGGGCGCAGGCGACATTCCGGGCCTTGAGATCGCGGGTGAAGTCGTTGCCATCGGCGATGGCGTGACGCGCTGGAAACTGGGCGACAAGGTCTGCGCGCTGGTCGTTGCCGGCGGCTACGCCGAATATTGCATCGCCCATGAAAGCCATGCGCTGCCGGTGCCGCCGTCGCTGTCGATGGTCGAAGCCGCGGCGATGCCGGAAACCTTTTTCACCGTGTGGCAGCATCTGATGATGCGCTGCCATTTCAAGAGCGGCGAATGGGTGCTGGTGCATGGCGGCACCTCCGGCATTGGCACCACCGGCATCATGCTGGTGAAGAATTTTGGCGGGCATGTCATCACAACCGCCGGCTCCGACGAGAAATGTGCGGCGGCCAAAAAACTCGGCGCCGATGTGACGGTGAACTACAAGACCCAGGATTTCGTCGAGGAGACCAAGAAGGCGACCGGCGGCAAGGGTGCCAATGTCATCCTCGATATCGTCGGCGGCGATTACATCGATCGCAATTTCGACGCGGCCGCCGAACAGGGCCGGATCGCCCAAATCTCATTCTCCGACGGGCCAAAAGCCACCGCCAATTTTGCGCGCCTGATGATGAAGCGGCTGGTGCATGAGGGCTCGACCCTGCGCCCTCGCACGGTCGAGGAGAAGGCCGAGATCGCGAAGGGGATTGCCGAGAAGGTCTGGCCTCTGGTCGAGGCCGGCAAGATCAAACCGGTGATCGATTCGACGTTTCCGCTGGCGAAAGCCGCCGACGCCCATGCCCGCATGGAATCCAGCGCGCATATTGGAAAAATCGTACTTACCGTGGGTTGAGTCGATGCGGGTATCCGCTGTCCCGCCCTGCTCTTCCCATCGGCAGCGCTAACCCCGTATAAGGAGACCGCTGTCTCCGGCCGCGCCCCGAAAACGGCGTAAACGTCGGACTTTGGTACCTCTACAGGACGGGGAACTTGTCGGGACGCCGCGCAACCACCACGACGACGCGACGGCCAGCGGGCTTTTGGCATCAAGTGTCACACGCCGCCGCTGCGCTGGTGCTTGCCTGCGCGGTATTGTGGGCCGGTCTGGACCCCGCCCGCGCGGTCGACGCCGTCAATGTCAGAACCGACGCTCCGGCGATCGATCTTACCCTTGCCGCCGAGCGTCCCAAGACCGATGGCGACCGTGTCCAGGTTTCCACTGCGCCCGGCCCCGACGGCATCGTGCGCCGCATCGAGGTGCGTGGGCGCGAGGCCGGGAATTCATGGGCGGTGTTCGCGCTGGCCAATACCGGCGACGAGCAGATCGATCGCCTGATCGTCGTGCCGCATTATCGCATGGTGGGGTCCGGCCTGTTCTGGCCCGATCTCGGCCTGTCGCGCGTGGTGACGGTGACGCCCAGCGCGGGCGAACGCCCCGAGCGACAGGATTCCGCCACTGCTGACGTGTTCCGCATCACGCTCGATCCCGGCTCGGTCATCACCTATGTGCTGGAATTGCGCTCCGACAAGCTGCCGCAGCTCTATCTATGGGAGCCGGATGCCTACAAGGACAAGATCAATTCCTTCACGCTCTATTACGGCATCGTCATCGGCATTTCCGGGCTGCTCGCGCTGTTTTTGACCATTCTGTTCGTGGTGAAGGGCTCGGTCATGTTCCCGGCCGCCGCCGCGCTCGGCTGGGCGGTGCTGGTCTATATCGGCATCGATTTCGGCTTCTGGGGCAAGGTGTTCGACATGTCCGCGGGCGCCGAGCGCATCTGGCGCGCGATCGGCGAATGCGTGCTGGCCGCGACCCTGCTCGTGTTCCTGTTCGCCTATCTCAATCTCAGCCGCTGGCACGTGCGCTATGCGCATATCACCATCGCCTGGCTCGGTGGCCTTGCCGCGCTGATCGCGGTCGCGCTCTACGATCCGGCGGTCGCATCCGGCATCGCGCGCTTCTCGCTTCTCGGCGTTGCCTTCCTTGGCTTCGCCGTGGTCGTGCTCTTGTCGACCCAAGGCTTCGACCGCGCCGTGCTGTTGATCCCGACCTGGTTTCTGCTTTGCATCTGGACCGTCGCCGCCGGCCTCACCATTGCCGGTCTCGTCACCAACGACATCGTCGGCCCCGCTCTGCTGGGCGGTCTGGTGCTGATCGTGATGCTGATCGGCTTTACTGTGATGCAGCACGCCTTTGCCGGTTCGATCACGCACGGCATCGTCACCGATGTGGAGCGCCGTGCGCTGGCGCTGACCGGCGCCGGCGACATGATCTGGGACTGGGATGTCTCTTCCGACAAGGTTTACACCAGCCCCGAGACCGAGGCGATGCTGGGGCTCAAGCGCGGCGCGCTGGAAGGCTCGGCCGCCAAATGGCTCGACGTTTTGCACCCGCTCGACCGCGACCGCTTCCGCGCCACCCTCGACAGCGTGATCGAGCAGCGCCGCGGCCGGCTGATGGAGGATTTCCGGCTGCGCACGCCGGACGGCCATTTTCTGTGGTTCACGCTGAAAGCGCGCCCTGTTGTCGGCTCCGACGGCGAGGTGGTGCGGCTCGTCGGCACGCTCACCGACGTCACCGAATTCAAGACCGCCGAAGAGCGGCTGCTGCATGACGCCGTGCACGACAACCTGACCGGACTGCCGAACCGCCAGCTGTTCCTAGACCGTTTCGAAGCCGTGCTGGCATTCGCCAAGAGCGATCCGGCGATGCGGCCGACGGTGATCGTGATCGACCTCGACCGGTTCAAGCAGGTCAACGATTCCGTCGGCATGGCCGTCGGTGACTCCATCCTGCTGACGCTGGCCCGCCGCCTCGCGCGCCTGCTGAAGCCGCAGGACACGCTCGCCCGACTGTCGGGCGATCAGTTTGCGCTGATCCTTTTGTCGGAACGCGACCCCGGCCGCATCATCGCCTTTGCGGAGAATATCCGCCGCACGATCCGCGCGCCGATCACCTTCAACGATCGCGAGATCTTCGTAACGGCGTCGATCGGACTTTGCCTCGCCGACAGCCAGTCTTCGCGCACCGAGGAGATCCTGAAAGACGCCGAGCTTGCGATGTATCATTCGAAGCGCATCGGCGGCGATCGCATCGAGGTTTTCAAGGCGGCGATGCGTGCGCGCAAGTCCGATCGCCTGACGCTCGAAGCCGAATTGCGGCGCGCGATCGAGCGCGAAGAGATCAAGATCATGTATCAGCCGATCGTGCGGCTGGAGGATCGCACCATCGCCGGCTTCGAAGCCTTGTCTCGTTGGGAGCATCCGAAGCTCGGCCGCATGTCGCCGGCCGAATTCATCACCATCGCCGAGGAAATCGGCCTGATCGTCGATCTCGGCATGTTCGTGCTCGAACGCACGGCGCGGCAATTGAGCATCTGGCAGCGCACGTTGCGCGCGCAGGAAAGCCTGTTCGCCAGCGTCAACGTCTCATCGAAACAGTTGTTGCGGCAGGATCTGATCGGCGACGTGCGAACCGTGCTGGCGCGCTCGTCGGTCATGCGCGGCACGCTGAAACTCGAACTGACCGAATCCGTGGTGATGGAAAATCCCGAACACGCCGCGCAGATCCTGTCGCGGCTGCGCGAGCTCGGCGCGGGGCTGGCGCTCGACGATTTCGGCACCGGACATTCCTCGCTGTCCTATCTGCAGCGTTTTCCGTTCGACACCATCAAGATCGACCAGTCCTTCGTGCGCATGAGCGCCAAGGGCACGCGTCCGGTGATCCTGCGCTCGATCATCGCACTCGCGCACGATCTCGGCATGGAAGCTGTGGCCGAGGGCGCAGAGACGGATTCGGATGCGGTCGAGCTCTATCACATGGGCTGCGAATACGCGCAGGGCTTCGTGTTCGGACAGGCGATGACGGCGGAAGCTGCGACCAAGATGCTGTCCGGCGATCGCATGGAGCTGGCGCGATAGCGTGTTTCGCGGCTGGCTAGGCGTGGCCGGCTTCGCTCGACAGCATGCCCGGCGCGATGCCGAGCTTGCGCATGGCCTTCTCGTATTTGCGCTCGGGCTCGCCGAAAATCAGTTCGGGATCGGCCGCGCAATGCAGCCAGCCGTTATTCTGGATTTCCTGTTCGAGCTGCCCCGGCGCCCAGCCGGCATAGCCCAGTGCGAGGATCGCGCTCGCCGGACCGTCACCGGTCGCAATTGCCTTCAGGATATCGATGGTCGCGGTGAGACAGATCCCGTCGTCGATCGGCAATGTCGAATTCTCGATGAAGAAATCGGCCGAATGCAGGACGAAGCCGCGCCCGGTTTCGACCGGGCCGCCCTTCAGTACGATGACATCGTCATGCCGGGTCGCAACCTGGATGGCATCGCCATCGGGCACCACGTTGAGCTGCACCAGCAGATCGGGAAACTTGATGTTGTTAGCCGGCTGGTTGACGACGATACCCATCGCGCCTTCCGGAGAATGCGCGCAGATGTAGACCAGTGTCTTTGCGAAGCGGTCGTCGCTCATCGATGGCGACGCGATCAGCATCTGGCCGTCGAGGTAGCCGCGTGCCGATGGCTCGCCACTCTGTGACTTCCGCCCCGGTCCCTTCTTCGGAATCTTCATGTATCCAAGGTTAACCCCTTCACGCCGGCTTGTGAAAGGGAAGTTTGGTCCTCGCTCACGGTGAATTCAGTGGTGCTCAACGCGCCAAACGCCTAGATCGTTGCCATGCGCATTGCCACAATCCGCCTGCCCGTTGCTGCCACAATCAGCCTCGCGGCCATCACGATCGGTTTGGCGCCCATGCCGCAGGCCCTCGCCGACATGTCGGCGTGGCACGGCGATACGCGCGCCGCAATGCGAGTGGTCGCGGGCGGAACCAAAGTCGCGGACGGTGCTTCCTCGCTGCGCGCCGGCGTCGAAATTCGCCTCGCCCCCGGTTGGAAAACGTATTGGCGCTATCCCGGCGATTCCGGCGTTCCGCCACATTTCGATTTCGACAAATCCGAAAATCTGAAATCCGTGAACGTGGGGTGGCCCGCGCCGCAGCGTTTCACCGACGCCGATGGCAGCTTCATCGGCTATCGTGACAATGTGCTGTTCCCGCTCAGCATCGAGCCGAAGGACGCCAACAAGCCGGTGGTGCTGCGCCTCACCCTCGATTACGCGATCTGCGAGAAGGTCTGCATCCCGGTTCAGGCCAGGGGCGAACTGACGATCAAGGGCGGCGCCAACGCAGACTCAGCCATCGTCAAGGCCGAACAGACGGTGCCGCGCGCGCAGCCGCTTGGCGCCGACGCGAAGCTCTCGGTTAAGGCGGTGCACCGCGATAATGGTGCCAAGCCCGCGCGGGTGCTGGTCGATATCGCCGCACCGGACGGTCGTCCCGTCACGGTGTTTGCGGAAGGTCCGACGGTCGATTGGGCGCTGCCCGTCCCCGACAAGATCGAGGGCGCGCCGGCGGGCCTGCAGCGCTTCGCCTTCGCCCTGGATGGGCTGCCCCCGGGGGCGAACGCCAGCGGCGCCACCCTGAAGGTGACCGCGGTCGCCGGCGCTGAAGCGATCGAGACCACCTTCCGGCTCGACTAACGCCGCCACCCGGCCTATTTTGCCATGCCTGCTCTGCGGCGCCCTTCCGTGCGGCCGGTTCGCGCCGCGCTCAAACCACGTGACAATCGAAGAGGACCACCATGACCATCAAGGTCGGCGACCCATTGCCCAGCACCACCTTTCGCGTCATGACCGCGGACGGACCGAAGCCGAAAACCACCGACGAGGTGTTCAAGGGCAAGAAGGTCGTGCTGTTCGCCGTCCCCGGCGCCTTCACCCCGACCTGCACCAAGAACCACCTGCCCGGCTTTGTCGCCAACGCCGCGGCCATCAAGGCCAAGGGCATCGACGCGATCGCGGTGACCGCCGTCAACGATCCGTTCGTGATGGGTGCATGGAAGTCGGCGGCCGGCTCCGACGATATCGAGTTCCTGGCCGATGGCAGCGCCGATTTCGCGAAGGCCACCGGCCTCGACCTGGATGCATCGGCCGGCGGCCTCGGCATCCGCTCCAAGCGCTATTGCATGGTGGTGGATGACGGCGTGGTGAAGTCGCTGGCGATCGAGGATTCGCCCGGCAAGGCCGACGCGTCCGGCGCCGAGGCGCTGCTGAAGTCGCTGTGATGCTTGTTTCCCTCTCCCCCCAAAGGGGGAGAGGGACGCGCCTTATCGGCGTCTGCGAGACTCGCGCAGGGGAAAAAGTTCAGCAGATACGAAAGTCCGAATTGCGTTACGCCGCCTGAACTGCGGCTTTCGAGAACGTAGCATGAGTAATCGACACGGAAGTGCCCTCCGGGCCAGCGCAAGTGTCGACTTTGGCGTCGAGCTGGTGTGCAAGCGCCTTGACGATGCCTGTTCCTAGGCCGGTTTTGGGCTGGGCAAAGACGCCGTCCTGCTTTCCGATACCGTTGTCCGAGACGGACAATTTCCAGTCCGCCCCGTCGACTTCGTATCCGACGCTGATTCGGCCAATCTTTTTTTCATCAGGAAATGCATGTTTGAGAGAATTCATGACCAGCTCTGTCGCGATCAACCCCAGACTTTCCGCCTGACGGGACGTGGCGACGCCACCTGCACCCTCCACTTTCAGAGAGATTGAGCGGGCGTTGCCGATCATCGCAGCCGCCAGGCTTTCACACACCCTTGAGAGGTAGGGAATCATTTCGATAGGTCCGGCACTCGCGGAGGCATGAAGCTGGTTTTGCACCTCGGCGATGGACATGACACGACTATGGGCATCCTTGAGATGATTGCGCGTTTCTTCCGATTGCGCGGTCTTCGCTTTCATCAATATGATGCTTGCGATAATCTGCAGGCTGTTGGAAATCCGGTGCTGCAATTCATAGAGAAGGACATCCTTCTCCTGCAGCAGATTTTCCTTCTCGCGAATGAGTAAATTCCTTTGCGTTACGTCTTCCATCCCCAGCAGAATCGCCGCGCCCGCGCCGTCTTTGAACAAGACCTGCCTTGCATTCAGGCATATGATCCGGTGGCCAAGCGCCGGAAATTCGTGTTCGACTTCATAATCTTCCATGACGCCGTGCGCGGGAATGATATCTTCGAGCAACGATCGAAGCTTCGGGATATCCCATTGGCCGTCGCCCAGTTCGTACAGGCGCTTGTCTTGCGTATCCTCGGGCTCGACCTTGAATGTCGCATAGAAGGAGCGGCTCGCTGCGATCACGCGAAGGTCTCGGTCCAACACGAGGACGGGTTCCCGGACGGTGTCGACAATGCCCTGAGCGAGCGCGCATGCATCAGTTACGGAATCAAACTGATCCCTGAACCGCGTTGATGAATCCATTACGCCTCACACAAACACCCACGATTTTCTAAGAGCGACACCGAGCGCTGGGGTCAGGCCGCTGGACTGCGGATTTGTTGCACCCGCGAGGTCTCTCAATCGCAAAATTAAAGGCGCTGGGGGGGGTGAGTCTGTATAATAGGGACCACTCACCCCGGGCAAGATGACGCGACTATGCAGCGAACCCGAGAAAGCCTGACCTATGAAGAAGCCCAAACCACAATTTGACCCAAAGGCCTTCCTTGCAAAGGCGAACGGGGGAAGAACAATCTCTAAGTTCCGAAAAAACCAGGTCGTCTTCTCACAGAGCGATCTGGCAGACTCAGTCTTCTACATCCGCGATGGCAAGGTCAAAGTCACCGTTGTTTCCGAACAGGGCAAGGAAGCCATTGTCGCCGTCCTTGGCCCCGACGAATTCCTCGGGGAAGGCTGCCTCACGGGCCAGTTACGTCGCGTGGCGACAGCCAAGGCGCTGACGGAATGCGAAATCATGCGGCTGGACAAGAAGGTTATTGTCCGCGTCCTCCAAGAGGAACCAGCATTCTCCGAGATGTTCATCGCCCACCTACTCGCTCGGACTCTTCGCGTCGAAGCGGATTTGGTCGATCAATTATTCAACTCCAGTGAAAAGCGGCTTGCACGCGCACTCTTGCTGTTGGCGAATTTCGGCAAGGAAGGAAAACCTGAGACCGTTATTGCAAAAATCAGTCAGGAAACACTCGCGGAGATGATTGGGACGACGCGCTCGCGAGTAAGCAAGTTTATGAACAAATTCCGTAAGATGGGATACATCAAGTACAATGGGAGCCTCGAAGTCCACAGCTCGTTGCTGAGCGTGGTCCTGCACGATCACCCCCAACTCAGACGGTGAGCTCGATCGCAGGGCGCGAGGCCATGGCCGGGCCAGGCTACATCTTCCCCTTCAGCCGCAATTCCGCGATGCCCGCGCGGGCCAATTCATCCGCGCGTTCGTTGAGGTCATGCCCGGCATGGCCCTTGACCCAGTGCCACGTCACCTCATGACGCGCGAGCGCTGAATCAAGCTGCTGCCACAGATCGACATTCTTCACCGGCTTCTTGTCGGCGGTGCGCCAGCCATTCTTCTTCCAGCCATGGATCCAGGCCGAGATGCCGTTCCGCACATACTGGCTGTCGGTATAGAGGTCGACGCGGCACGGCTTGGTCAGCGCTTCCAGCGCCGAGATCGCCGCCATCAGCTCCATGCGATTGTTGGTGGTGTGCGCCTCGCCGCCCTTCAATTCCTTGGTCTTGCCGCCGGACTGCAGGATCGCGCCCCAGCCGCCGGGGCCGGGATTGCCCGAACAGGCGCCGTCGGTATGAACAACAACGTGAGGCAAACTCATGGGAGCGGATGTCTCAAAGTGACTGGATAAGCGGCACGAACATCACCATCGATCGATTACGAAAGAATTGAACCCCAATCCCTGCAATCGTTCATCGGCGACGCTTCATGGCGGCTGACAAGCCGGGATGCCAGCCATTTTTCAAATCGAACCGGCCTGTCCCCGTCTTGTTGCTCGGTCAGCCCCCTCCGGTCCGAAGCGGCGGCACTTTTCCATCGAGAATCGAAGCGGGAAGCCACTCGCCCGACCTCATATCCAGGCCGCACACGCCTTCAAGCTTGTGCAACTCCACATACCGGGCGACACGCGAGAAATAATCCGGGCTGTCGGAACGGCCCAGATTCGCCTCGGGCGGAAAAAAGGCCGTGATACCGTTGATGGTTGGAATTCCGAGCGTTTCGGCGACCAGCATGCTCAGCGCGTAGGGATTATAGGCCGCGTCAAACTCGGCATTCAACAGCATCCCGCCCGGCCGTTTTCCCACCGAAAAGAACAACCGGCACTCGGCGGGCGGAGCCGCGAACCGGCGCAAGATCGCCAGTTCGTGCGGCCGATCGATCAGGTGTGTCCGAACGAAATTGACCTGTTCGAGAAGCAGCAGCGCAGACAGGATCGACAGGAGCCAGACCCGCGACGGCGTCCAGCGAATACTGGCCAGGAACGCCATCGCAATCACGATGACCGGGAAGGCAAGGAATATCTGATATCGCGCAATGATTCTGACGGCCTTCGCGCCAGGAACCAGCAGCCACACATAGTACCAAGCGGTCCACAAGCCATAATGCAGATTCAGCATCCAGGTTACGGCGGTCGTCAGCGCCAGGATCACCAGCCAGGGATGCCGTTCGCGCATCGGACGACGCATGAGCCAGAGGCACGCAGTCGCCCAGAGCAGCAGGAGAGCCAACGGGAAACCCGTGGTCCTCTCGCTGAATAACGGGAAACCGGGCCTCAGCCAGTCGTGAACCTGCCGATCGAGCCAGCCCCAAACGAGATTGTATTCGCCGACGTGAAACGTATCGATCACCGACGGCGAATAAAGGGCTACCATCTCAAACGGATGCTGGCCGGTTTCGCTGGCCTTCGGAAGATAGAGATACAGGAACGGCACGACTGCAAACGCGAAAACGACGCCGATCGCCGCGATGGCACGCCAATGACGTGCGAGCAATTTCAAGTCCGGCAGGATCGGAAGAAACCGCGATGTCGCGACGGCGATACACACGAACGCCGCGGCGAAGAAAGCGAAAAACCACGCCATGTAGAATGTCGTCAGAAGCCAGCCGGCAAAGAAAATCGCCGCCAGGGCGCCCCATGCGAAGCCGCGCGAAACGTGGCCGGCAATGAATGTTCGGCAGGACTGCACCAGCAGCAGCGCCAGCAGGGGCGCGAAACCGACGGTCAGCAATTGCGGCGACAGCATTCGCCAATACATCGCAGTGTGCAGCGCAAACAACGCGGCGCCGAGCAACGACCAGAGAAACGGAAGACCGACAGCGCGCCGCGCGAACGCAAAAAATGCAAGGAAGCCGACGGCCCGCAGAACAATGTTCAGCAATTCCGACGACAGGAATGCGTCGAACCCGGCAAATCGAAACAGCGAATAGACGATGCCGTAATAGAGATAACCGTCGTTGTAACCGAGCGTGAAGCGATGGGGAAAATAATAGTTGGTCGTATGCCAATCGGCCCTGCCCCGCCACACATTGTACCAGTGCTCGAGGATGGCGTTTTCGATCATGCTGTCCAGAGTGTCGCCGAACAGCCAGTCGAAGCCGCTGAACAGAGTCAGCCGGAAAAAGATCGCAAGCGACAGCACGAGAACCAGAAAAACGATCAATGCGCCGGAAATCCTGTCCGGCTGCCAGCGTGACCAATCCTGCGTCGTGGCGACATCCGCACTTTGCGCTGGAGCCGTCATGTCGATCCAACACTGCCGTCTTGCTGGACCGACCACAGCGCCACAGGCCATCGCGAGCCGTAACAGGTCAAAGGTGCGCCCCTGCGTCCGGTACACCGACTGACCTGCGGCGCTTCAAGCCTTCAAACACGGTGCCTCGATCGAGCCCGCAGCAGGACAGCCGAAACTGAACAGCCGTTTTCAGTACGCCGAGGCCGTAGATGACGCTGCGCCGAAAGTCGATCGACGAAGCCTCGGGAAAATATCGGGTCGGACATGAAATTTCTCCGACACGAAATCCGCGATAAATAATCTGCGAGAGCATCTGGTTGTCGAAAACGAAATCGTCGGAATTGCCATCGAGAGGGATGTCCTCAATGACCGCGCGGGTAAATCCGCGATAGCCGGTGTGATATTCTGACAATTTGTGCCCCATCAGAACATTCTGGATCAAGGTCAGCACACGATTGAAGATGTATTTGTAGAGCGGCATCCCTCCAGCCAGCGCGCCGACGCCCAAGATCCGCGAGCCCAGCACGACGTCGAAATTGCCCGATGAAAGCAGCAGCGCGATCGGATGCAGCAGCTTGGGACTGTACTGATAGTCCGGATGCAGCATGATCACGATATCCGCACCCCTGGCCAAGGCCAGCCGGTAACACGTCTTCTGGTTTGCGCCGTAGCCCTTGTTGCCGTCGTGGACGAAGGTGAACAGGCCGAGTTCGTGTGCGAGCCTGGCGGTTTCGTCCGTACTGGCGTCGTCGACGAGAATGATGTCGTCGACAATATCGGTCGGTATCTCCCTGACCGTTCTCTCGAGCGTCCGGGCTGCATTATAGGCCGGCAACACAACGCAGATTTTCGAAGCGCCGATCATTGCATCCGGACCGTCGAGGGCTGTTCGCTTCGCTGCGACGAGATTTCGCCGGAGGAAATGTTTGCGCCGGCCCTCGGGTCAGACGCCGAAGGTCACCAATCGTGTACAACAACTTCGGGTTTTGTAACAATTCGGATCAGCGGCGGGCTCGGCCGTCGACGCCCAAGAGCACCCGCCGGCTTCCGGCAGGCCTTACGCCAGCTCTCGGGCCTTGATGCCGTAATCGTCGACGCTCTTCACATGCTGGTGGAAACGCAGCTTGCGGAAATATTCCTGCGGCGCCTTCGGCCGCACCAGCGCGCCGGGCGGCACGTTGAGCCAGTCGACCACCCGGGTGGCGAGAAACCGCAGCGCCGCGCCGCGCGCCAGCAGCGGCAGCGCGTTAAGTTCGGCGTCGGTCAGCGGCCGCACCCTTGCATAGGCCTGCAGCAGCGCCCGCCCCTTGGTGACGTTATAGGAATGATCGTTCTCGAAGCACCAGGCGTTGAGGCAGATCGCGACGTCATAGGCGAACATGTCGTTGCAGGCGAAATAGAAGTCGATCAGCCCGGACAGCCGCTCGCCGAGAAAGAAAACATTGTCCGGAAACAGGTCGGCATGGATCACGCCTTCCGGCAATCCATGCGGCCATGCGCCCTCGAGAAAATCGAGTTCGTCGCGGATCGCGGCGAGCATGCCGTGCTGGATGGTGTCGATGCGGTCGGCGCAGGATTCGAACAGCGGCCGCAGCTTCGGTACCGACAGCGCATTGACCCGATGACCTTCGAAGTCGGCTCCGGCGAGATGCAGCTTCGCCAGCGCCTCGCCCACCGCGGTGCAGTGCCGGGCCTCGACGCGGCGCATCCATACGCCATCGAGAAAGGTCACGATCGCCGCGGCCCGGCCGCATAAAGTGCCGAGCGTGTTACCGTCGCGCATGCGCACCGGCTGCGGGCAATTGATCCCGCGCAGCGCCAGATGCTCCATCAGGCTGATGAAGAACGGAATATCCGCGACCTCGACCAGCCGCTCATACAGCGTCAGGATGAAATAGCCGGCATCGGTATGCAGCAGGAAGTTCGAGTTCTGCACGCCTTCGGCGATGCCCTTGTAGGACAACAGCTTGCCGATCTCGTAGCGGGCGAGAAATGCATCCAGCTCTTCGGCCGGGACATCGGTATAGACCGCCACCGCCTACTCCGCTGCTTCGGTGCGCAACGGGCGCGGCAGCGGGAAGAACACGTGTTCGTCGGCAGCCGACATGGTTTCGACATTCAGCGCATAGCGTTCGGAAAACGCATCCAGCACTTCCTCGACCAGCACTTCCGGCGCCGAAGCGCCGGCGGTGACGCCGAGCGATGCGATAGTCCGGAGCCTGCTCCAGTCGATATCGGCGGCGCGCTGCACCAGCACCGCATAGGGACAGCCGGCGCGCTCGGCGACCTCCTTCAGGCGCTGCGAATTGGACGAATTCGGCGCACCGACCACGACCATGGCCTCGACCAGCGGCGCCACCAGCTTCACCGCCTCCTGACGATTGGTGGTGGCGTAGCAAATGTCGTCCTTGTGCGGTCCGACGATCGCGGGGAATCGCGCCTTCAGGATTTCCACGAGTTCGGCGGCGTCGGCCACCGACAGCGTGGTCTGGGTCACATAGGCGAGGTTGGTCTCGTCCCTGGGTACGAAGCTGCGCGCATCATCCGGCGATTCAACCAGCGTGATCGTGCCTTGCGGCAACTGGCCCATGGTGCCGACCACCTCCGGGTGACCGGCATGCCCGATCAGCACGATCTCCCGGCCACGGCGGAAATGGATCTCCGCTTCGCGGTGAACCTTGGTCACCAGCGGACAGGTGGCATCCAGGGTGATGAAATTGCGGGACCTGGCATTCTCGGGAACGGATTTCGGCACGCCATGCGCGGAGAACACCACCGGCGCGGTCGTGTCGGGGATCTCATCCAGTTCCTCGACGAAAATCGCGCCCTTGGCCTTCAGACTGTCGACCACATAGCGATTGTGCACGATCTCGTGCCGGACATAGACCGGCGGGCCATACAGCGCGAGCGTACGCTCCACCGAATCGATGGCTCGCACCACGCCCGCGCAGAAACCGCGCGGTGAGCAGAGAATCACCCGAAGCGGCGGCTTGTCGCCGCCGGGAAAGCCGGTTGGGCCCATCATCGGCGCATTTTTCATCGGAACTGTCCCGTGGACATGGGGGCGGCCGCCCCGGGAAGTCAAGGCGCAGCATTCGACTTAACGCCAAAGTAAGGCTATGTTAGTTGAATAGTCCGGGCGGACCGGGACGTTGGGCATGATGTCAATCCATATGAATGTGCTGGCGGTCGCGGCTTTGGCCGTAACGCTGGCCGGATGCGTCAGCAGCGGCAGCGGCTATCAGGTGGAAAACGCCACCGGGCAGCCGATCCCGCATCACGCCCTCGCCGACGAAGTGTTCCTCGATGGAACCGGACCCACCGCGCGCCGCCTCTCTCAAACGCCGCGCGGCAATGTGGTCGAGCGCCGTTATGCCGAGCCGCTGCCTCCCGGGGCACCCACCCGAGCCGTGGCGCGCACCCGCCCGACCGCGATCGAGCGGGTGGATAGCGTCTCCAGCACCACCGGATCCCGCAGTTCGGTGCAGAACGAGGCCGACAAGCCCTTTTCCGACCAGTGGTGGGAGAAGGAGCGGCGTGAGGACGCCCGGCTGAAACGGGTGATGGATATCTGCCGCGGCTGCTGATCCCCCGCCTGCGACAGGTTGCCCCGTCGCGCTCCACGGCCTATATTCGCGTTATTCCTGTCATCCCCGATGACGACCTGCTTCGCCGTCCAAATGCGCCCTGACCGGGCGGGCGGAGCGTGAAGGAGAATTTTGCCATGCAGGAAGCGCCGCTGATGCCGAAGGCCACCGCCGTGTGGCTGGTCGAGAACACCGCGCTGTCGTTCGATCAGATCGCCGAGTTCTGCAAATTGCATCCGCTCGAGATCAAGGCGATTGCCGACGGCGATTCCGCGCAGGGCATCAAGGGCCTCGACCCGATCCAGACCGGCCAGTTGACCCGCGAGGAGATCGAGCTGGCCGAGCAAAACAAGACCCGCCGCCTGCATCTCGCCGATCGCAAGGTCCGGGTGCCGGAACAGAAGACCAAGCGCGGCCCGCGCTATACCCCGGTGTCGCGCCGCCAGGACCGCCCTAACGCGATCCTGTGGCTGCTGCGCAACCATCCCGAGTTGAAGGACAGCCAGATCATGCGGCTGGTCGGCACCACCAAGTCAACGATCCAGAGCATCCGCGAGCGCAGCCACTGGAATGCCGCGAACCTGAGCCCGCTCGATCCGGTCACGCTCGGCCTGTGCTCGCAGATCGATCTCGACATGCAGGTCGCCAAGGCAGCCAAGGAAAAGCCGGCACCGTCCGAGCACGAGCGGGTTACGCTGCTGCCGGCCTCGGTGACGACCGCACCGGACCATGAGCCGGTCTACGAGAACAGCCGGGCCGCGGCGGCCAGCGCCAAGTCGCAGGAAGACGCCGACGTGGCATCGGTATTCGCCAAGCTGAAGAAGATCGGCGGAACAAAGCCCGAGGAAGACTAAGCGCTGCGTTCCGTGCCGCCCCATGCGCGGCATGTCGTCTCTGCACTTGTGCCTTGCATCCGCGTGCCCGCATCGGGGGGAGTGACGAGGTCATGCCAAACCGGATCAGTCGCCGGCGTCTGATGGGACTTGCGGCCGGCCTGGGCGGTAGCCTGCTGGCCACGCGCGCGCCGGCACAGTCGAGCCTCGCACGATCCAAGCTCAAGATCGTTGCGCTGTTCGCCGGAAGCATTTCCGACGGCGGCTTCATGGAATCCGGATATCGCGGGCTCTTGGCGGCGCGGGATAAGCTTGGCGTCGACATCGGCTGGCGCGAGGGCGTGCGGCCCGAGCGAGAACTCTTGCTCGCCGCCTTGCGCGAACTGGCGCGCAGCGGCGCCGAGATGGTGGTCGCCCATGGCGGCCAGAACAACGAAGCCGCAAAGCTGGTCGCCGCGGAATTTCCCGATACCAGGTTTGTGGTCACGCAGGGCAACGTAACCGGGACTAATCTTGCCAGCTACGAGGTGCTGCAGGAGGACTCCGCCTTCCTGGCCGGCGCTCTCGCGGCCTGGAGCACCAGGACCGGCATCGTCGGTCACATGTCCGGAATTCGCGTCGTTCCCGGTCTGAAGGGCCGCGCCGCCTACGCCAACGGCATCGCGCATGCTGACCCGAAGGTGCAACTTCTGACGAATTTCTCCGGCAACCAGGACGATAACGCGCTGTCGAAGCGTGTCGCAGCCGCCATGATCGCCGCCAAGGCGGACATCATCTTCACGATGCTCAATGCCGGCCGAACGGGCGCAATCGAGGCTTGCCGCGACGGCGGCGCAAAGCAGATCGGCAATGTGCGCGATTGGACCAGCGTAGAGCCGGACGTGTTCATCGGCTCGGCGGTCGCGAATTCCGGCATCGCACTGCTGCGCGCGGCCGAGGACCTCAAGGGCGCCGGCGTAAGGACCAACAGCGTCGTGAAAATCGGACTGGACCGGCCGGACGCCCTGCGGCTCGCGCTATCGCCTTCGGCGAGCGATGACGTGCGCAAGAAGGTCGAAGCGCTCGCGGCCGACATCAAGGACGGCCGCGTTCGTGTTTCCACCGAATGGAACGGGCCGGAATTCCGCAATCCGGCCTGACTGCTCGCTCAGTCCACCGCAAGCTTGCCCTTGGCGACGGTCTCGCGCCAGATCTCGGCCTCGGCCCTGGCGTTCTTCGCAAATTGCGCCGGCGTCTCGCCGCCCGGCAGGAAACCAAGCTCTTCGAGTTTCTTCGCGACGGCCGCGTCTTGCAGCGCCGCCTTCACTGCCGCATGGATCGTATCGATGGTGGCCTGCGGCGTGCCTTTCGGTGCGGCCAGTCCCCACCAGTTTTCGGCGACGAAACCCGGCACGCCGCTTTCTCCTGCCGTCGGCACATCCGGAATATTGGGCAGGCGCTGCTCCGCGGCGACAGCGAGCGCCTTGGCCTTGCCTGATTCCACAAAGGCACGTCCGACACCCCAGCCGGCGAGATAAAGCTGCACGTCACCGGTGATCAGCGCCTGCATCGCCGGCGGCGCGCCACGATACGGCACATGCACCAGTTCGATTCCGGTCAGTTGCTTCAGCCGCTCGATCGCCAGATGCGGCGCGGTACCGACGCTCGGCGACGAATAGCTGAGCTTGCCCGGATTCTTTTTCGCGTATTCGACGAACTCGCCCAGCGTCTTCACCGGTACCGACGGGTTCATGTACATCACCGACGGCACCACCGCGACCCGCGTGATCGGCACGAACTCGGTCAGCGGATCGAAGCTGGTCTTCGGAAACATGAACTGGTTGCTGACGAAATTGTTGGTCGCACCCATCATCAGCGTGTGACCGTCGGGCGCGGCGCTTGCGACCGCCTTGGCGCCGATCATGCCACCGCCGCCGCCGCGCGCATCGATCACGATCGGCTGGCCGAGTTTCTTTTCCATCGCCTCGGCGATCAGTCGCATGATCGTGTCGCCGGCGCCGCCCGCGGCATACGGCACGATCACCGTGACCGGCCGGTCGGGGAACGCGGCAAAGGCACCACGCGGCGCGAACGCTGCGGCTGCCGCAACGGTTGCAATGAAGGCGCGTCGGGTCAGTCGGGTCATGGCGTGTCTCCGGTCACAGGTCGATGCGCATCAGGTCATGGGCGATCTGCAGCGGGCCCCGGTACACGCTGCGGATTTCCGAAACGAAGGCGTCGATCTGATGCGGCCCCATCAGGTCGACCGGCAGATGCTTGCCCGCGGCGCGTTTCAGCACCGGGCTGAGCGAATCCACGTGCCCGATATGAGTGGCGACCACCTGCTTCACGCCGGCTTCGACCGCGAGCCGGCCGAGATCATGCGGGCTGGTATGCGAGAAGGTGCCGACCTTCGACTGCCGCCGATGCTCGATGAAGGCTTCGGTGAACGTGCATTCGTGGATCAGCAGGTCGGCGCCGCGCGATAGCGTCAGGATGTTGTCGCAGGGCGCGGTATCGCCGGAGAACACCACCACCTTGCCTTCGGCTTCGATCCGGAAGCCGTAGCAGGGCGAGATCTCGGCCGGGATGTGATCCATCAGGGCTGCGGTGACGCGTATCTCCTTGTCTTCGAACACCACGCCCTCGCCGTATTCCGTCACCTGCGGGCGGATCGCTTCCATGTTCGCCTGCCGCGCCGGATAGGCGCCGCGCGCGCGGATGTCGGCATCGAAGGCGCCGTTCTCGAACAGATGGCTGACCATCTTTTTCGTGCCGTCGGGACCGTAGATGTTGAGCGCGCCGACACGACTGAGGATCCAGCCCGAGATCACGAAGAACGGCAATTCGCAGACGTGATCGTGATGCAGATGGGTGAGGAAAAGGTCGCCGACCTCGGCCGGGTTGACGTCGGCGCGTATCAACTGGCGGGTCGCGCCGTGCCCGCAATCGAGCATCAGGTGGCGGCCGCTATCCAGCGTGATCAGGATCGAGGTGTGGCAGCGATCGGGATCGGGTAACGCCGCGCCGGTCCCGAGCATCACGATCCGCATGGCTAGCCCTCCTGTTGCTTCCATTATGACCGGGGACAGTGATAAACAGAAATCGCATTCTGATATCGGCTGATAACCAGAAGGAATATCGGCGATGTCCTCGACCCTGCGGATCCGCCATCTCGATGTGCTGCTCGCAGTCGCGGCCGAAGGCTCGATGCAGCGCGCCGCGCAGCGGGTCCATCTGACCCAGCCCGCGATTTCCAAGCTGGTCCGCGAACTGGAGACGATGTTCGGCGCCCCGCTATTCGACCGCACCAAGCGCGGCGTCACGCTCACGGAGTGCGGCCACGCACTCGCCGTCCGGGCCGAATATCTCCGCAAAGATATTGAGCGAGCGCGTGACGAGGTGGCTGCGATCCGTCACGGCACGATGGGTGAGCTGCGCATCGGCGCCTTGCCGGTCGTGGAGAGCGCGCTGCTGCCGCAAAGCCTGATGGCGCTGCGCAAGGTCGCTCCCGCGCTGCGCATCCGCGTGCAGGAAGGCACCAGCGCAGCACTGCTCGACCAACTGCGGCGCGGCGAGATCGATTGCGTTATCGGCCGGCTCGATTCCGGTGCCGACGGCAGGGATATCCAGGCCGAAAAGCTGACGCGACTGCCGACACGGATTGTCGCGCGCCGCGGGCATCCGCTGGCCGCGCGCAAGCGCGTGACGCCGGAACAACTCGCAGGCTTCCCGTGGGTGCTGCCGCAGCCGGGCGCGCCGATCCGAAGCGTCATCGATGGCATCTTCGCCACGGCCGGAATCGCGGCGCCGGTCCCGCTGGTGGAATCGACGTCGATCCGCCTCAACTATGAGCTGATGCGCTCCTCCGACATGATCGGCGTGATGCCCGACGCGGCCGCGGCCGCCTACAACGCCGGCCGTGCGCTCGCGATCCTGCCGTTCGATCTGGGCGACCGGCTGCCCTGGGTCGGGGTGATGACGCGCACGGCGCCGCCGTCGCATGCGCTCACGTTGTTCCTGCGGGTGCTGCGCGAAAATTGTGGATAGTTCCCCGCGACTCAGGCGGTATTCGGCGGCTTTTCAATGCGTGGCCGTTCGGCGTCAGTTGTGGCTTCCCTGCACTAGTGCAGTGCGGTGACGCGGATAATGTCCGCCCCTCATCGGCGGGGGGCGTCGAAGGGAATATCCATGAAATTGCAGGTTTTTCTGAGCTTTTCGGTGCTCGCTGTCGCCACTGCGCAAGCCTCCGCCCAGACCATCGAAACCCGCCATGCCGCCGCCAGTCCGGCTGTGACCGCTCCGGAGGCCACCGGCCCCCGGCAGGTCTCGCCCGCGGCGATGCCTCCGGGGCGTGCGGCGGTCGATCCGGCTCCTGCCGGCGCGAAACCACAGGCGCGCCCGGTCCGCCGTCCGATCGCACGACAGCAGCAGCAGCAGCAGCAGCAGCCGACGACGACCTGGCAGGAGCGCATGCGCGCGATGTGGGGCGTCGACAACGCGCCGGCCGATCCAAGCGCCTCGTCCCGCCCGGCCCAACCGCAGGCTCCGGCGGCGCCGGCCTATTCCGCGCGGCCGAACAACCGCCTGATGTTCGGGATGTTCTACACCAAGATCCCGCGCCAGACGGTGGCGTTCCCGGGCAATTACGCGCCCGGCACCATCATCGTACGCCACCGCGAGAAGCGGCTCTATTACGTGCTCGGCAACGGACAGGCGATCCAGTACGGCGTGGCCGTCGGTCGCGAGGGCGCGGCCTGGTCAGGCACCTCGGTGGTTTCGAACAAGCGCGAATGGCCAAGCTGGACGCCGACGCCCGCGATCCTCGCGCGCCAGCCGAACCTGCCGCGCCACATGGAAGGCGGACCACAGAACCCGATGGGGGCACGCGCGCTCTATCTCGGCGACACGCTGTATCGCATCCACGGCACCAACGAGCCCTGGATGATCGGCGAAGAGGTCTCATCCGGCTGCATCCGCATGACCAACGAGGACGTCATCGATCTCTACGAGCGCACCCGCATGGGCGCGACGGTGATCGTGCAGCGCTGATCGAGACAGGTTTAAATGGGGGGCTTCGCGACCGAGCGTCGTGGAAGCAAAACGGCCGGGCGAAAGCCCGGCCGTTTCTTTATCGTCCGACGCTGAAGGGTCTTGCGCCGACGCTACCGGATCACCTCGATCACCCGCCGTTCGGACGGGTCGATCACGTAGACGTCGTTATCGCGCACCACGTAACGATAGCTCCTGATCTCGGGCACTTCCGTGTAGATCGTATCGGGGAAGATCTCGAATTCGATCGTCTCGGGAATGTCGTCGCCGATCACGTATTCCCGTTCGATCGTCGTGGTACGGGCGCTACCGGTGGTGTGGCGCTGGATGGCGGCGCGCCGCACGACCTCACGCTGCTTCTCGGTCAGCGAGAGCTTGCCGCGCGGGCGCGAAGCGGCGCGTCCGGAGCCGCCGGACTCGATCACCGTGACGATCTTGCGCGTCCGCGGCTCAACGACCACGATTTCCTCTTCGACGAGGACGAACTCGTAGCCGCGATACTCCGGATACACCTCAACGATGGCCGGGGTCACCGGATAAAACCGCACACTGGCCGGCACCACCGCACCAACCGAGACGGAGAAGTTCACGTTGCGCACGGGCTGGACATTTGCCTGCCGGATCGAGGTTGAGATCCGCGTGCGCTGCTGCTCGGTCACCTGCCGCTCGGCTGCGCGGCCACCATCGCGATCCCGACGGTCGGTGTCACGCGCCTGGTCACGATCGCGCTTGCCGTCACGCTCTCGGGCCTGATCGCGGTCACGCTTGCCGTCTCGCTCATTGGCCTCGTTCCGGTCGCGCTTGCCGTCGCGTTCGCGCGCCTGATCGCGATCCCGCTTGCCGTCACGCTCCTGTGCCTGATCGCGATCGCGCTTGCTATCGCGCTCACTGGCCTCATTCCGGTCGCGCTTGCTGTCACGATCCCTGGCTTCGTTGCCCTTCGACGGCGCATCGCGATCCTGAGCCTGGCCGCCCTTCGCGGGCTTGCGGTCGTCGTCGCGATTCTGGGTTGCGCGGGGGTTTTTGTCTCCCGGTTGTGCAGCGGAAGGCGACGCGCCCTCGCCCTTGGCGCCGCGCTGGCTCTTCTCCTCGCTGGCCGCCGGCTTGCCCCGCTCGCGCGCGGCGGGCTCAGCATCCTTCGATTGCGTTGCGGCGGGGCCCTGCCCGCCCGGCATCTGCGCGCGATCCTGCGACATCGCGGGCGACAACCCGATGACTGCAATGGCTGCGCTGCCAAGCAGCAACGACTTCAGTGCGCGTGTTCGTGTTGCGTGTTTCATATTGGCTCCGAAAGTTGATGGTGGCGCTCCATGCGCTCGCGACACCGAACACGCCGCGCCGGTCAACGTTCCCTGAATTTGCGTTCAGCCCGGAAGCCCGTCGGCTCACCTCGTCTCTACCGGAAAGCAAAAGGGGAGCTACGAGAGCTCCCCTTTCCGCACCTCTGGAAGGTGATCGCTTAGTTCGAGGTACAGACCTTGACCGATTTCATGCCGGTTTCGGCTTCGGTCCGCGTCTTGTAGACCGAGTTGCCGAGAATGGTCACTTCCGTGGTCGTGGTCGGCTTCTTGTCGACGATGGTGCAACGCTTCGTCTTTACGTCCTGCACGACGTAATACTCGGTCTGCGCCAGAGCGGACGTCGAGAACGCAGCGGCAAGCGCGGCGGCGAGAACAATACGCATTGGGTTTCCTCCTTCGTTAGGCGCTTCGTTGGAAGCGCCGCCTCAACATCAAACGCGCGACGACGTTCCGCATTTTTTCGCTGATGAATGCGGGAACGTTGCACGCGTCTTCACGTTGGGCGGCCAACAAGGAGCTTTAGGTATGAAATACTTTGTTTGCGCCGGCGCAGTGTTCTGCGCGATGGCCTTTTGCGCGATCGGATTGGCGGTGTCCGACACCATGGACTACGCGGACGGCTACGCCTTGACGTTGGCATCGCAGGATATCGGGCGATGAGCCCCGCGCGTTTCCGGCAGGAAAGCGTCGACGATGCGCACGACGCTTTGACTATACTGCTCGCGACCGTCCTCTTGTCCGCGATCGCCTTCTACGTTTTTGCTTAGAGCGACCGCTCGTCAGGCCGCCGACTGCGAGCGATCGGCCGGTGCGCATTCCGAGCGCGCAATTCTTCCCATCTCGTCGAAGGTCAGGATCATGGTGATCGGCTTGGCCTCGTAGCCTAGATACTCGACCACGACACGCGTGTCCTTTTTGCTCGCCTTGATCAGTGAGAAGGCCAGCGGCCGCGCCGACCGCAGCTTTGACTCCCAGTACTCCCAAATCGCCCCCGAACCTACGTAAGCCGCCTGTCTGGTGCAGCCGCATTCCAGCGCCGCGTCTTCGCGATACATCCCGACAAGACCGATCAGGTCTCCAGCTTTGGCCATCGTCATCCAGCGCCTGACCTGGATCAGTGGATCGATACGGTACTGGGACGGCTCGCGGTTGTTTCCGGACAAGCCGAGTTCCCGGATACGCCGTTTCACACTGTTGAGCGAACGCTGCAGCCTCGCCGCCAGACGGAGTGGACTAACATTGTCCTCCACCGCCTTCGCGAGGGCTGCGTCTTCTTCCGTAGTCCAAAGCGTATTCTTGGCCATCGCGGCGTATTAACGCAGCCAAAAAAGCCATGGAATATTCCTGAAAATGCGGAACGATCACATTTTGCAACCAGACGACACATTTTCAGACTATTGAATGTATGTCGCATGTTGCGGCGCACCATCGCGGGGCCCAGCGGATCAGGCCGCCAGCGTCTGATCGACCCGGCGCAGTGCGCGATGCAAAGCCTGCAGACATTCGGGATCGACTGCAGTTCCTTCCATCTCCGACATGATCGCGAGCGCCTTCGACACCGGCATCGCCGCGCGATACGGCCGATCGGCGGTCAAGGCATCGAAAATGTCGGCCGTAGTGATGATGCGCGTATCCAGCGTGATTTCGGCGCCCTGCAAACCGCGCGGATAGCCCTTGCCGTCGAGCCGCTCGTGATGGGCGCCGGCCACCGCTGCAAGATCGCGGAACGCCGCAATGCGCGACAGGATCGTTTCCGAATGCGCGGCATGCATCTTCATCGCCGTCCATTCCGCATCGTCGAGCTTTCCCGGCTTGTCCAGAATCGCATTGCTGACGCCAAGCTTGCCGATGTCGTGCAGCAGCGCCGCCCGCTTCAGCCAGCGACGCTTGTCGAGCGGCAATCCGAGTTCTTCCGCCACCATGTCGGTGAACAGCGTCACACGCTCGCTGTGTCCGCTGGTGAACGGGCTTTTGGAATCGATCACCTGCGCAAAAGCCGCGGCGATGTCGTCCAGATAGTCTTCATCCACGGCGGTCTTGTCCCGTGCCGGCTCAAGATCGAAAATCCTGCGCTGGATGTCCGGCGCTGCAAGTTGGTCCCAGAACTCCTCACGCGCAGCCATCCGGCTGAAGGCCTGCACCAGCTGCGGATCGAACCAGGTGCCGGAGCGGTTCTCCACTTCGCGGATTGCGGCGTCGCGGCCCGAACTGGTGTGCAGCACATCGATCACCTGTGCCATCAATGCGATGCGCGCATAGAGCGGGATTTCCTCGCCGCGGACCCGATCCGGCAACCCACCGCCATTCCAGTGCTCGTCGAGATTCTGGATGCCCTGCGCGACCGCTTCGCTGAACCGCATCTTGCGCGCAATGTCGGCGCCGCGGTGGCACCGTGTTTCGATCAGTTCGCGCGCGATCGTGCCGCCATTCTGGAACACGTTGATCAGCGCCCGGAAGCGCTCGGTCAGGCCGGCTTGCAGCCCGGTGTGAGACAGCACGAAGCGAAGCGCCTGCGGCAGGCTGCCATCGATCTGCTTGAAGTCATGTTTGAACTGAATGTCGTCCGCCAGATAAAGCTGGCAGATCCGCGCGGCATTGCTGCTGCAGCCGAGATCCTTGAGCAGCAACGTGTAATACAATTCCCACAGCTTGAAGTCGTCGACCCCGATCTCATGACCGATCTGCGTGCCGATGAAGCAGCAGCGCACGCAATGTCCGGCCGGCTGGCCCTCGGTCAGGTCGAGCGCATGACTGAGCGCGCCAAGCAACTCGGCCAACCGGATATCGCCGGCGGGAGACGGCGGGGCATCCGTCGCAAAACGGTCGGTCATTGAAGCGGTCCGAGGCGCGGGAAAAAAGGAAGGCTTCGCAACGGGGCCATGAACCGGCTTAATGTCTCGTTAAGCGGGCGAACTGCCGCAGGTGGCGCTGCGCTACCCGCCCCTGCCCTTCACCGCCGCGCCGATTTCGTCCAGCACCTTCGGGTCCTCGATCGTTGCCGGCATCGCCCAGTCTTCACCGTCGGCGATCTTCTTCATGGTGCCGCGGAGAATTTTTCCCGAGCGCGTCTTCGGCAGCCGCGGCACGGTGATCGCAAGCTTGAACGCCGCAACCGGACCGATGCGCTCCCGCACCAGTGCCACGATCTCCTTCTCGATCGTATTCGCGTCTCGCGTCACGCCCGCCTTCATCACCACGAAGCCGCAGGGCACTTCGCCTTTCAGCGAATCCGCCATGCCGATCACAGCGCATTCGGCGACGTCCGGATGCGCCGCCAGCACCTCCTCCATGCCGCCGGTGGACAGCCGATGCCCCGCGACATTGATGATGTCGTCGGTGCGGCCCATCACATGGACATAGCCGTCCTCGTCCTTGAAGCCGGCATCGGCGGTTTTGTAATAGCCTGGAAACTCGTCGAGATAGGCCTCGCGGAAGCGCTCGTCCTGCTGCCACAGCGTCGGAAACGCGCCGGGCGGCATCGGCAGCCTGGCGACGATGGAACCGATGGTTCCGTTCGGCACTTCCTTGCAGCTCTCATCGACCACGCGGATGTCCCAACCCGGCATCGGCACGGTCGCCGAGCCATGCTTCACCGGCAGCATGCCGAGGCCCACCGGATTGCCGGCGATGCACCAGCCGGTTTCGGTCTGCCACCAGTGATCGATCACCGGCTTGCGCAATTTTTTCTCCGCCCATTCCACGGTCGGCGGATCGGCGCGTTCGCCTGCAAGGAACAGCGTGCGGAAATGCGACAGGTCGTATTTCGGCAGCAGCGTCGCCTCGGGATCTTCCTTCTTGATGGCGCGGAATGCGGTCGGCGCGGTGAAGAAGGCGACCGCCTTGTGCTGCGCGATCACCCGCCAATAGGCGCCGGCATCCGGCGTGCCGACCGGCTTGCCCTCATACATGATCGAGGTCGCGCCATGCAGCAGCGGCCCATAGACGATGTAGGAATGCCCGACCACCCAGCCGATATCGGAGCCGCACCACCACACTTCACCGGGATCGACGCCGTAGAGATTCTTCATCGACCATTTCAGCGCGACCGCGTGTCCGCCATTGTCGCGCACGACGCCTTTAGGGATGCCGGTGGTGCCTGATGTGTAGAGAATATAGAGCGGATCGGTCGCCAGCACCGGCACGCAAGCGGCGCTCTTGTTCGCCGCAATCGCCGCATCGCGCAAACTTGCCCAGCAATGATCGCGCCCTTCAACCAGCGCCGCCAGCTCCTGCGGCCGCTGCAGCACGATGCAGGCGGAGGGCTTTGCCTCCGCCATCGCGATCGCTTCGTCCAGCAGCGGCTTGTATTTGACGATACGGCCGGGCTCGATGCCGCAACTGGCAGACAGGATCAGCTTCGGCTTGGCGTCGTTGATGCGCTTGGCCAGTTCCTTTGCCGCAAATCCGCCGAACACCACCGAATGCACCGCGCCAATGCGCGCGCAGGCCAGCATCGCAAACACAGCCTCCGGCACCAGCGGCATATAGATGATGACGCGATCGCCCTTGCCGACGCCGAAATCCTGCAGGATGGCGGCGAGCGTCGCCACCTCGAACAGCATCTCTTCATAGGAATAGGACGCGACAGTCTCGGTGACCGGGGAATCGTAGATCAGCGCCGCCTGACCGCCGCGGCCGCGCGCCACATGCCGGTCAAGCGCGTTGTAGCAAGTGTTCATGACGCCCCCGGCGAACCAGCGGCCATAGACGCCCATCGCCGGATCGAACACCTTTTTCGCCGGCTCGAACCAGTCGATCTCTTTTGCCGCCTCCGCCCAGAAGCCTTCCGGGTCGCGCTGCCATTGTGCATAGACCTCGTGGTAGCGGCTCCCGGTCGCTGCGTGCGGCGTCTTGGCGTCCATCATTCTATCCTCCCCTTTTCCGTCACCCCGGGCAGCCGCGAAGCGCTGTCTTCGAAGGCTGCGCCTGGCATCCGTCGAGGTTCAATCGCTCGCGCTCGCTCACATCTCGGGATGACGTGAATTGTCGCGTTTGCCCGCATTGTGGGCGAGCCCGGCTTCATTGCAAGCGCTGCCGCGCGCATCCCCGAAAACAAGCCCAACGCAGGCGCGCCATTCGCAAATAGCATTAGCGGCGACGCGCCTGAGGGAGTTTGATCCGCCGCAAATCGAGACCCCTCCTTGACCCTTCCCACCGACCCGCTGTTCTGGATCGTTGCCGCGACCGCCGTCACGCTGCTTGGCCTTGCCAAGGGCGGTTTCGTCGGCATCGGCATGGTGGCGACGCCCATGCTGGCGCTGATCGTGCCGCCGCTGCAGGCGGTCGCCATGATGTTGCCGATCCTGCTCCTCCAGGATGCGATCTCGGTCTGGGCCTACCGGCGCAATTGGGACGCCTGGAACCTGAAAGTGCTGCTGCCCGGCGGTCTTGTCGGGGTCGCGATCGCCGGCCTGCTCGCGGCTTACGTCCCGGATGCCGCGGTGCGGCTTGCGGTCGGCGTCATCGGGGCGACTTTCGTCCTGTGGCGCTGGTTCGGACCGAGCAGCGGCGATATCGGCATCAGGCCCAGCGTCGTCAGCGGGCTGTTCTGGAGTGCGGTTTCCGGCTTCACCTCGACCCTCGCCAATGCCGGCGCTCCGCCGGTGCAGGTGCACATGCTGCCGCAGCATCTGCCGAAGCTGGTCTTTGCCGGGACCATGACGATCTATTTCGCCATCACCAATCTCGCCAAGCTGATTCCGATTTTCGCGCTCGGCCAGTTTACCACCGACAATCTCGTCATCTCGGCGGTGCTGTTTCCGCTGGCGATCGCCACCAACTTCATCGGGATCTGGCTGGTCCGCATCACCCCGCAGGAAACGTTCTACAAGATCGTGTATGTGATCACCTTCGTGATCTCGCTCGAACTGATCCGCAACGGCGTGACCGCCTTTATCGCGTAACGAATGACCATCATCACCGATCCCGTCTTCTACATGGTCGCGGTGCCGGCGTTGATCGCGCTCGGCCTGTCGAAGGGCGGCTTTGCCGGCGTCGGGGTGATCGCAACGCCGTTGACCGCGCTCTATCTGCCGCCGCTGGAAGCAGCAGCCCTGATCCTGCCGGTGCTGATCGTGCAGGACGTGATTTCGGTCTGGTGGTACCGGCGCGACTACGATCCGTGGAACCTGAAGGTGATGCTGCCCGGCGCGCTGGTCGGCATGGGGCTGGGATGGATGTTCGCGGCCTATGTCAACGACGATGCGCTGCGGATCAGCATCGGCGTGATCGGCATTTCCTTCGTCATCTATTCCGTGCTGAGAACCATCCCGGCCGAGGGACACCGCAAGACCGCGCTGAGCGGCGTGTTCTGGGGCGCGGTTTCCGGCTTCACCTCGTTCCTGTCGCAGGCGGGCGGACCGCCGTTTCAGGTCCATGTCCTGCCGCAACGGCTGCCCAAGCTGACGCTGGTCGGCACCAACGTGATCTTCTTTGCGATCGTCAACGCGCTCAAGATCGGGCCCTATTTCGCGCTCGGGCAATTCTCCACGATCAACTTCGCCACCTCGATGATGCTGCTGCCGGTCGCGGTCGCGGCCAATGCGCTCGGGATCTATCTGGTCCGGGTGACGCCGGTCGAGCTGTTCTATCGTATCGCCTATACGCTGGTTTTTTGCGTGTCGGTGATGCTGCTGTGGCAGGGTGCCTCAGGGCTGATGCGCGGCTGATCTTAAAGTCACGGTGCTGACACAGCGGCTTTCTAGGCTGCGCATATGAAGCCCATCCTCGCATCTGCTATACTCGCCCTCATGACCCTTTCCGCATCAGCCTTCGACCTGCAGGGCCATCGCGGCGCGCGCGGGCTCGCGCCCGAAAACACCATCCCCGGATTCGAGACCGCGCTGCGGATCGGCGTCACCACGCTCGAACTCGATACCGCCATGACCAAGGATGGCGTGCTGGTCGTCAGCCACGATTCGCTGCTCAATCCCGAGCACACCCGCGGGCCGGACGGCGAGTTCCTCAAAGACACGGGCCCGGCGATCCGTTCGCTCACGTTCGATGAGTTGCAGGCCTATGACGTCGGACGCATCCAGCCCGGCACGGCTTATGCCGCGCGCTTTTCGACCCAGAAGGGCGCCGACGGCGTGCGCATCCCGAGACTGACCGAGGTGTTCGACCTGGTGAAGCGCAACGGCGCCGATCACATCCGCTTCAATATCGAGACCAAGCTCACGCCGACCTCCGGCGCCGACACGCCCGACCCCGACACCTTCGCGGCGGCACTGGTGAAGGCGATCCAGGATGCGGGCCTCACCAAACGCGCCAGCATCCAGAGCTTCGACTGGCGCACGCTGATGGCAGCGAAGCGCCTCGCGCCGGAGATCGAGCGCGTCTGCCTGACGATCCAGAGCCCCGGCGAGGACAATATCCGCCGCAACCTCCCCGGCCCGTCGCCCTGGACCGCGGGCCTCGATATCGACGATCACGATGGCTCGGTGCCGCGCCTGGTCAAGGCCGCCGATTGCCAGGTCTGGTCGCCCTATTACCGCAATGTGACGGCGACGCTGGTCAAGGAAGCTCACGATCTCGGGCTCAAGGTGATCCCGTGGACGGTCAACGAGATGGCCGATCTCGAGCTGATGTACCAGACCGGCATCGACGGCATCATTTCGGATTATCCCGATCGCGCGCGGGCCGCGCTGCCGAAGGGGATTGCGGCGCCGCAGCCGGTGGATGTGAAATAGCTGCGCTGCCTGCGGCTTTTTACCTCCCCCTGACAGGGGGAGGTCGACTGCCTTCGCTTGCGAAGGCTGTCGGGT